>MDSV01049667.1_pt1 | contig 10354 bp, 8 predicted proteins | sample 810851 | NCBI WGS metagenome assembly MDSV01 (sample SAMN05326640, study PRJNA326480) | marine metagenome | isolation source: seawater | place: Atlantic Ocean: North East | collected 2012
CACTATTGATCGAATACTTACGATAAAGGAATATCAAGACTTACTTGAAGTGTGTGGAACGAGTAATTTAGCTTTCCTATCGGACATAGTTGAGTTCGCTTACATTACAGCCATGAGGTTTGGCGAGATAACTAAACTTAAAACTTCTAATATTAATTTTGAGAAGAGTACGGCTTTGTTAAATGATACAAAGAACGGCGAGAACAGAATTGTTCCCTTAACCGATAGAGCATTAGAGATATGTAAGAAGTTTAGATTCAGAGAAAAGCTTTTTGATATCAATAGAGATAAGTTTAGACATTACTTTGAACAAGCTTGTCAAAGAGCAGAGGTTAAAAACTTTAGGTTCCATGACCTACGCGCTTGTGCGATCACAAACTTATTTTTAAATGGGTGGTCAATAGCAGAGGTAAGCGTAGTTAGTGGTCATAAGACTTGGTCTGAACTTAAACGATATACCAGAATACAACCAGATACTCTTGTTAGTAAAATTAACGAAGTAAAAGTGGTTTCATGATCGGATTTATTTGTTGGATACTCACAAAAATAATTTTCTAGGTAGGATTATATTACGTGATTGTTTGGTACTTCTTTTAAGTTTATGCACCAGTATTGCTGGGTGGGAAAAGGGCCCTGTTAAGAACTTTGTTCATACGGGGCGTTTGTATTTACTGTGTAAAGTTTTAAGTTTGATGTTTATTTGACCTTTTATAATCATCTTTTTGCGGATAAATTGTTTATTTTTGTTATTTCTTTTGACAGAGGTTTTGTATGCAAAAAAATATGCAGCAGATCATTATCCCTTTAATAAAGTTAAGAGTTTTTCTCAATAAATTTTTTTAAACAGAATCTCTTTTAACTAAATCACAATCAACAAAAACTTTAAAATTTTCATCATATCTCTTTTCATTAAATATATGATAAATAGCTTTTTCAGTCATTTGAGCAATTGGTAACTGAATAGATGTTAAAGGAGGATTTAGATTTATAGCAGTTAAACTGTTATCAAAACCTATAATGGAAAAATCTTTTGGAATACTTAATTTATTTTCTTTAGCCGCTTGATAACAACCCATAGCTAAGTAATCATTTGTAGCGTAAATTGTATCAAATTTTACTTTCGATTTAATTAATTTGTCTACTAATTGATATGCAGCATCTGCGTCAGATGAGTATTTTTTTGATTTGCTAGGTTTGCAAATTAATTTATTATTAATGTTTAAATCAGACTCCAAGTGTGCATCTCTCCATCCTGATAGTCTGTCTTCATATCCTTGCCAAAAAAAATTTTCAGGTAAAATAATTGCAATATTTTTTTTCTTTTGTTTTATATAATTTTTTATAATTTCTTTTGTACTATAGTAATCAGCAGGTAGAATAGAAATTCCTTTAAAATCATTAGACCAACAATTTAACAGAATTAAATTTGATAAATTATAATTTGATATATCTAAATCAAGCTTTTTAGTTCTACCTGTGGCAATAATTATACCATCTGGATTATATTTATTATAAACTTTATCTAGATTAACTAATTTATTTGAAATAGCATTAAATAAAAAAATAAAGTCATTTTTATATAGAACATCATTCCCAATACCTTCAAGAAAACGTGATGTAGCTAAATGAGTAGAACTTTCAAAACAAAAAACTATTCTTTTAATCTTTTTAGATAATCTAGATTTTTTATAACCGTACTTATTTAATACATTCTCTATTTTATTCCAAGTAATAGAAGAGATTCCTTGTCGGTTTTTATTATTTGAGACAAATGATACTGTAGCAGTACTAACATTACACTTTTTTGCAATTTCTTTTAATGTAATTTTTTTCTTCATAATTTGTATAAATATTTTTTTATCTCTCTAATTGAAATAAAAAATATTATCGAGGAATAATTTCAAGTTTTTTTAATTCTTTTCTTCTTTCAGGATCAATTTTTTTCGTTAAAGTTTCCCAATGATAAGGTGGTGTTTTAGGACCTTCACCCACATATTCAAACCCCTCATTGCTAATTAATATTTCATCATCCTTTAACATGTCAAATCCCATGGAACGACGTAAATCATTCATTTCAATTAACTTATTTTTTGTTTTTTCATCAAAATCATAAAACCATCCATCACGCTGTTCTTTTCTTTTAATAGCAGCGGAACTTCCTGCATAACATTGTTCATAAATTTCTTTATTATTAAAATGCATATAAAAAGTCCTTCTAAGTCCATTTGTTTTATTTCCTGCCGATCCATGAGGTGCGGATAAAGAATGAAAAATTACATCTCCTGGTTCTGTTTCAAAAGGTATGATGCCTGGACAATTAAATAGTTCCTCTTCTGTAAAATTCTCAATTTCTATATGGCCAACTAAATGATGATTGGGAATACCCCATAGACAACCATTTTCTTTTGTCGAATGATCTAAATAAATATCACAATCAATATTTGGAATACGCTGAAGTTTATCCCAGTCTTTTCTCAAATATGGAGGATCTTGATGCCATAATACTGGGACATCGCCGTGAGGCACCTTTACAACCATTGCATCATCAGCGGGCGCAAAAGAATGGCCAATAAGTTGTCCGTAATGTTTTAACATTTCAGGATTTGCACATACCGCTTTAAACACAGGATCTCTATCAAACATATTTGAGCTTCTTCTATAAATATGTCTTCCATCTTTTTTTAGCATATACCCATCTAGATCTTTCCAAATGAATTCTTTTTCTTCTTCATTATTTGAAATATCTTGAGGTTTGTTTTCAATTGCATTGTTAACAACTTTATCTGCCGCTTCTTGAAGTTTTTCTAATTCTTTACCTCTAATTAAATTCTTAGCAACAATTGTTCCATCATGATGGAATTGGTCTATTTGTGATTGAGTAAACATAATAAATTTCCTTTCTATTTTTATTCTTTTACAGCACTGCCTGTAATACCTCTTACAAAATATTTTTGTAAAAAAGCATATATAATTATTAAGGGTAAAAAACTTACTACAGATCCTGCAGTCAGATCTCCCCATTTAAATTCAAATTGACTCCCACCATGGGCAATTTGTTTAAGAGCGATATTAAGCATTTTGTTTTCATCACTAGTAATAAACAGATAAGCAAAAACAAAATCATTCCATGAAATATATAAAGCAAAAACAACAACTGTTAAAATACCTGGTATTGCTAATGGGATCATAACTGTTAAGAGTATTTTTATATCATTTGACCCTTCTAAAATTGCCACCTCTCTTAATGATTTAGGAATACTGCTAAAAGCATTTCGCATCATAAATATACCTAATGGCACCATGGCCATAGAGTGTAATAAAATTAATGCTAAATGTTTATCCATCAAACCTGTATTAAAAAGCAATTTATATAGTGGAATAATCAAAGTAACACTGGGTATTAGAAGTGGTAAAAGCAGAAAAATGAAAAAAAATTCCTTAAATTTAAATTTAAAGAAAGTAAATGCATAACCTCCTAGTATGCATACAATTAAAGATAGAAATACAGTACCTAAGGAAACAATAGAACTATTTATAAAGGTTTTAAAAATATTTCCTGCCATTACAGATCCTCTCTGATTAAAATTTGCATCTTCCTTATCTTGAGACCCCCAACTTAAAATTCTTTCGTAATATTCAAAAGTTAACGTATGAGGATAAAAAGTTTGATCTGCAGAAATTAATTCAGGAGGAGTTTTCAAAGATGAAATTACTGTCCAGTAAATTGGAAAAATAATTATCATAACTAAAATAATATTAATTAAATAATACCAATAATGATCAGATGAATTTTTATTCATGTATTAGTTTTTCCTAAAAAAATATAGTTGTATCATTGTAATAACTAATAATAATATCATTAATACCGTACCCATTGCTGCAGCTGGACCTAGTTTAAAATACTCAAGTCCTGTGTCTACTATATGCATAACTAGTGATTTTGTAGAATTTGCAGGACCTCCTTGTGTTAAAATTAAAAAAGGTTCATACGCTTGCATAGATCCAGCTATAGATAAAATTAAAGCCAAGGCTATAGATGTTTTTATGAGTGGTAACGTAATATTCAAAATAGTTTGTAAACGTGTTGCTCCCATTAATTTTGAAGCTTCATAAAAATCATCACTTATTGATTGCAAGCCAGCCAACATAATAATCATTGATATCCCAAAAAATTTCCATGTAATCATAATATTAACTGCTATGAGTGAAGAATTTCTAGTTAACCAAATATTAAAATCATCCGACATTAAGTTTAAATTTTTAAGTGTATGTATAATTACACCATATGATTCATTGTATAACCATAACCACACATAAGCGGACACAGCAAAAGATAAAACGACTGGGAAAAAATATACACTTCTAAAGATTGTGGATCCTTTTGCCCTTATGTTACATAACAATGTCAATGGTAATGCAACAGCAAAAAGCATTGGTGTCACTGTAATAGTATAAAGAAGTGTAAAATAAAGAGCATTCCAAAAATTATCATCATTCCAAAGTTTGATATAATATTTTAAACCAACAAATTTTGGATCACCAAATATAGGCCATTTATGAAATGACATATAAAAAGAATTTAAAAAAGGATAAACTAAAAAGATTAAAACCAGTAGAACAGCAGGCAGTATTAAAAGATAACCAATAAGTTGTTCTTTATTAGACCTCTTCATCAACACTGCCTGCTTTATTATTTTTTATTCAGGACCTTCATCAATAATAGCTTGCAGTTTTTCATTTGCACTATTCAAAGATGATTCTACGTCCGCTCCTGCAAAAATTTCTTGAACAACAGCACCCCATGGATCCATAAGTTCATTATAAACAACAGAATAAGGAACATGACCAGTTTGTCCTCCATTTAGGAAAACACGATGATCATCAGTTAATCCAGGATCATCAAAAAGATCTGAACGAATAGGTACACCACCATTTTTATTGATATAAACACTTTGTCCTTCTTCTGATAACATGTAATTTATAAACTCAACTGCCCCATCTTTATCACCAGTAGTTACTGGGATTGAAACTAAATCACCCCCAATAAAACCTGATTTTCTAGATCCATCTTCAGAAAAGTGTGAGAAAAAACCCATATTAATATCAGGATAATCCTTTTGCATTGCGACTACAAAATTACCGCCTCCCCAAATTGCCATATCACCTCTTAGAAATGCATCTTGAGCATCAGGCCAATCCCATGCAGCTACATTTTTAGGAACACAACCAATTTCCTGCATATTGGTGAAGTGATTAAAGGCTTTTACCATTGAAGGATGATTTACATTTGCTACTGATCCATCAGCATTAACTAAACCAGTATGTACACCTCCTTCAGCATACGCCCATGGAGCCCATGTAAATATCATTCCACCAAAACTTTTTGATGGCCAACCCATAAGAAGTTTACCTTCACTAGCAAAATCTTCACACAAGCTTGTCATCTCTGCCCAAGTTGTAGGTGGATTAGGTAACATATCTTTATTGTACGCAATACCTGATATATCTAGATTATTAGGAGCTGCATAATGCTCACCATTAATAGTACCTAAATGTAACATAGCTGCATTTAAGTTATTATAATAATCTTTTCCTTTTAGAAAATCTGTCATATCTTCTAACGCTCCAATAGAAGCGTAATAAGGCACATGAATTAAATCAAGCGCAACAACATCAACTCTTTCACCAGCGGCTAATGCTGCTGTAAATTTAGTGATCATATCACCAGCAAGCACTGTATTAACAGCACGTAATTCATTACCATCAGCTTCCATTTTTGCATTGAAAGCATCAACCAAACTTTGTGATGGTTCATACCTACTCCAAACTACCAATTCTCTAGAAAATGTTTGACTGGAAAATGATATAACAGGAATAATTGTAGAAATGATCAAAAAATATTTTAATACTTTTTTCATAAAACCTCCCTTTATGATTATTAACTAAATCTTAACTAAATTAATGAAATTAATCAATACAAAGTATTCAAAATTGATAATTATTTTTTTGAAAAAAGGTGATTTTTTGTTTTTTATCAATAAAACTATCAAAGAATGTTGATAAAAAATTATTATATATGATTTATATCTTTTTAAGGAAAGAATTGAGTTCTTTTTTTGTAATAGAAACAATATTTTTTTGTTTTGCAAAATTATTTTTTTTAGCATCTGCATTAAATTTTTTCAGTGCATTTACTCTTTCTTTTTGTATTTTTTGATGAAACGGATTGAGATTGCCATACTGAATGGCGTGTCTTGGTAAATCTTTATTCTCACCACAAATATCACACATAAATAAATAATTTACATCACCACCGTTACCAGAACCAAGTGATACAGTTACCATGTTTGTTCTTTTTGAAATTTCTGTTAAAATATCACCAGCTATTACTTCTGCTTCTACTAAGATTGCACCAGCATTTTCCATATCTTTAAATTGTTGATAAAGTTTATAAGCTTCTTTAGCAGTTTTAGCTGCCCCTCTAATACCACCTGTCCAACTTGATTTAACTGGAATGAATCCAAGGTGAGCCATAACTGGTACAGATTCTTTTGCCAAATATTCAACAACATGAGGATTTTTTGATGTATAAATTGCATCTGCTCCATTTTCTAAAGTGTGCATGGATGCTTTTAATAAATCATCTTTACTATAATATTCATGCTCTAAAATAGCGCCAGTTAAAAAATGCTGAGGTGCATTTGCTCTAATCATCTTTACGTCTGTACTAAGACAAATTAAAAGATCTATATTAGCTTCTACAGCTGCTTGAACTTCAATTTCATTTCCACAGTTTACTTGAGATAATTTTTTCTTTCCTTTTAAATTTAGAAGATCATAAATTGTGAAATTTCTTTTTGATCTTTTACCTTCGCCCCAAGTAAAAATTTCTTTCATAAATTTATTACTATATCATTAAAATTAATTTTCATTAACCCAAACTAACATTTCATTTTCACCTCTATTAGACCAACAATAATAAGGAATAAATTTGAGAGATGTTTCAATCATATCAGGTTTATCTTGAAGATATAAATCATCAGTATCTTTAAATTTAAATCCTTTAGTAGTTAAAGAAATAATGTTTTCAGAGTTTATTTTTTCATCTTTTTCATCAATATTATTATTGGAATTTAAAATAAGCTTATTAAGATACTTACCATTATCTTTTTCCTCTAAACAATAAAGAACAGGCCCTCTAAAAACACACGCTCTCCTCACATTGTATCTTACATTAGGATTAGTACGAACATATCTTGGTGAAAAATCAAAGGATAGATTTATGACATCCCCTTTTTGCCAGTTTTTATTAATTCTTGCATATCCATTAACAATCTCATAATCTATTTTTGAGTCATTAATATTAATTAACATCTTTTTATCCCATGATGGTATCCTAAAATAAATTGTAGTTTCTTTATTTTGTGAATCAATAACTTCAATTTTAGAATATCCTTTGTATGGAAAATCGCTAATTTGATTAATTTTTATTCCTTGAGTTTTATTCATAAAATCAGCATCTGATGAAATATATTGATCAACAACTAATGAATCTTCAAATGAGTTATAAATATACATATCCATACTTGCAATAAATCGTGTGATGTTTGGTGGGCAACAAGAGCATAAATGAAATTTATCTCTTGTTCCATGTCGTCTTTGTTGTGAATGCAAATATCCTGGATCACACTCCAAATAATTGTCATAAAAGAAAGCTTTGCCATCTAAAGAAGTACTAGCTAATAACAAGTTGTACAAACTATTTTCTATAATATCAGCATACTCACTATTTAATTCCATTTTTGCCATTCTATTTGCAAAATAAATAAGAGCTATTGTTGCGCATGTTTCAGCATAAGCCATGTCATTTGGTAAATCATAATCAAAAGTGAATCGTTCTCCAATATGAGAGCTTCCTACCCCACTATGTACATACATTCTTTTATCAACAATGTTTCTCCATAACGTCCTACAAGTTTTTAACATTGCATCATCATTATTTATTCTTGCAAGATCTGCCATTGCTGTAAACATATAAAGAGCTCTGACTGAGTGACCTTCCGCAGTTACCTGATCAACTGGTCGTTGATGAGATTGCCAGTAATGCATATCTCTAAAGGTTTTACTTAAACCAACTGTTGGATCAATTTCGGGATGAAATTGTGCAAAATCACGTATAGCAGATGGAAGGGAGGATAGATCTATTTTTTTTGCTTTTTCTTGTAGTTTTGCTAATTCTTTAACGTAATAATGATCTTCATGAGAAGTATGAGTACCACGTTCATCAATAAAGTAGTTAGCAAGATCAAGAAATTTCTGCTTATTCGTATATTCATATGCTTTTACCAAAGCTAATTCAATTTCTTGATGCCCAGGATATCCTCTCATCTTACCTTCTTCTCTACCAAACTTAGAAATGATATGATCAACATATTTTTCCATGGCATTGAAAAATTTTGAATTACCTGTTGCTTTATGATGTTCAATTGCAGACTCTAATAAATGTCCTGCACAATATAACTCATGTCTATCTCTTAAATTAGTAAATTTATTCTCAGGTTCATGCCTAGTAAAATAATAATTTAAGTAACCATCCTTTTCCTGATTAGCAATAATCTTATCAATAATAGAATCACAAATTTTTTCTAATTTGTTATCTTTCTCTTGTTGTATTGAAAAGAAAGCACCCTCAACTAATTTAGCTAGATCAGATTCATAAAAAATATGTGGTTTTTCATTTTCAGTATTATCACCTGTTAATGCTCTAATTCTTCCACTTTCTTCAAAGGTTTTAAGGACAGCGTACAAAGAAGTGTTTTTATTTAACTCTTTCCTCTCTTTCCAAAAACCATGATTAATTTTTATGTCTAAAATGTTCATATTCTCAGCCTCTCCTCACTATTAATATCAAAAAAATAACAATCTTCTTTATTGAAGTTCAATTTTAAAAAAGTATCAATATCATAGACAGTATTTTTATCTGTTTTAACAATTAGATTTTGATTATTTGATTTAAAAGAAACAAGATTTGCTTCACCGGTTGATTCGACGGAATAAACCTTTGCGGATCCATTGTTTGAAACATTATCATTTACAATTTTAATTTTATCAGGTCTTACACCAAGAGTAATCTCACCTTTAAAATTAATATCAAAAGATGTTGTAATTCGATCAGAAATAAATTTTTTATTTACAACTCGACCTTCAATAAGATTCATTGCTGGAGAACCAATAAAACTCGCTACAAATTTTGATGAAGGATCATCAAATATCACTTGAGGTTTATCGTATTGTAAAAGCTTCCCCTTATTCATAACAGCTATTCTATTGGCTAAGGTCATAGCTTCAACTTGATCATGAGTTACATAAATTGTTGTAACACCAAGTCTATGATGTAAATTTTTTAACTCAGATCTTGTTGTGACACGCAATATAGCATCTAAGTTTGATAATGGCTCATCCATCAAAAATATTCTAGGTTGTCTTACAATAGATCTTGCTAAGGCTACACGTTGTCTTTGTCCACCAGATAATTCTGCTGGTTTACGTTCTAATAAATCTTGTAATTCTACTAAAGCTGATACTTCTTGTATCAACTTATCATGTTCTGAAACAGGAATTTTTTTCATTTTAAGAGGGTAAGCGATATTGTTCCTAACTGTCATGTGAGGAAAAAGACTATAATTTTGAAATACCATTGAAACATCTCGTTTTCTTGGATCAACGTCATTAACAATTTCACCGCCAATTTTAATTATACCTTCTGTAATATCCTCTAAGCCAGCTATTAATCGCATAGTTGTTGTTTTACCACATCCAGATGGACCAAGAAGAACAACAAACTCACCTTCATTTATATGGAGATTGACTTGGTCAACAGCCGTAACACTACCCCATTTTTTAGTTACATTATTTAAATCAACAGAATACATAAATTCATAAAAAAATTTAACTAAACTTTAACTAATTAAAAAAATAATTCAAGTATTAAAAGTGTATCTAAAATGAAGTAATATTAATTTAAATAGCAGAATTATTCCCACTATTTTTTTTACTTAAAAATATTTACTTCGCGGTTTTGCAATAGTCTCAAAATAAATACACACTCTAAATTTATACTATTTACAACCTAGGAGATTGATAAGGGTTGTTGTCATATGAGGTGTTTTATCCCATTCCTGCAACACAGCACACACATCTACACAGCCTCTATTGAACTTGGAACATTATTTTTAATGTCAACTTCAGTTAAATCACTTTCAGCTGCTTCAGGTAAAGATAAAACTTTAGATACAGAAACAGCATCTGTTAAAACCCAAGATGAGTTTTTCCAAACAACAATTGATTCTCCAAC
>MDSV01216461.1_pt1 | contig 10354 bp, 12 predicted proteins | sample 810851 | NCBI WGS metagenome assembly MDSV01 (sample SAMN05326640, study PRJNA326480) | marine metagenome | isolation source: seawater | place: Atlantic Ocean: North East | collected 2012
GGAATAAACTTCATCTACAGATCATTTGGTATGGAAGAGAGTATTGTAAAGCTAGAGAATGTTACGGTATAACTTGTAAAATCTGTAAAAGCTGTTATCCAAAAAGAAAAAAGCCAATTAAAACAAGAAAAGCTTAACAAAAATGAAAATTATAGGAATTGGAAACGCAATCGTTGATGTTATTTGTAAAGTAAATGATGATTTTTTAACTAATAACAAACTAACGAAAAGCACAATGAAACTCGTAGATGAATCTGAATTTAAGAAATTACTATCCAGTCTTAAGATTGAAGAAACAGTTTCAGGTGGTTCAGTAGCAAATACAATCGTCGGACTTGCGCAGCTAGAAAATAAAGTAGGCTTTATAGGAAAAGTAAGTGATGACGATTTAGGTGATAAATATGAAGAAGGTTTAAAAAAAGAAAAAGTTGAGTATTTTTACTCTAAAAAAAAAGAAACATTACCTACTGGAACTTGTTTAATATTAATTACACCTGATTCAGAAAGAACAATGTGTACTTTTCTTGGAACAGCGGGAAAAATAAATGAAAACGATATAGACATTAATCCAATAAAAAATAGTGAGATGTTATTTCTTGAAGGTTATCTTTGGGATGAAGGAGAACCTAAAAAAGCTTTTGATAAAGCAATACAAAATTCCAATAAAGTTGCTATGTCTTTGTCTGATTTATTTTGTGTTGAAAGACACAAAACACACTTTCTAGATTTAGTTAAAAATAAATTGGACATTACTTTTGCTAACGAACAAGAAATTATGTCACTAATAAATACAAAAGATTTTAATGACGTCATTGAATTTTCAAAACAAATTAAAAAATTATTAGTTATTACTAGAGGAAACAAAGGGGCAATTGCAATTAAAGGGGATGAGATTGCAGAATGCGGAATTCAAAAAAATCTTAAAATTTTAGACTTAACTGGTGCTGGCGATCTTTTTGCTTCAGGATTTTTGCATGGTTATATAAATAATTTATCTCTAAAAAAAAATTTAGAGAAAGGAACTGAAATGTCTTCAAAAATAATTCAAAAAATTGGTGCTAGATTAAATTAAATTATTTTTTTCTTCTTTTAAAACTTCCCTTCCCTTTCTTTGGTTTAACAATCCTTGTTCTATATTTCTTAGTAAACAAATCTACAGCAATTTTATTTCGTTTTTTCATAATAAATATCCGTTTTTGTCATTTAAGATAAAACTATTATCAGAAAATTTTAATTTAATTTTTTTTCTTAATCTATAAATATGAGTTTCAACTGTATGTGTGTCGGCTTCTGTTGAATATTTCCAAACTTTTTCTAAAATTTTATTCTTACTGATAGATCTAGTTTTACCTAAAAATAATTCTAATAACTGAATTTCTTTCTCAGTTAATAAGATATAATCTTGATCTTTAATTAACTTTTTTTCATTTTTATCTAAAATATAGTTCTTAATCTTAATTGATGAATTTTGGCTAAAACTTTTTTTGATAACTGAATTTTCAATAACTGTATTAAGGTCTTTAACTTGGGTAGGCAAAGATAATATATCGTTAAAAATATTAGAAACGATATTATTTGAATTGGAAGCTAAAATTTTTATTTTATTACTTTTTTGTAATAATTCTTTTCTAATAAGGCTATCTTTTAAATAATCTTCGTGAATAAATAAAACATCATAATTTTCAAATGATTGATTGTCTAAATTATCATTAGTTATAGTTAATTTAAAATTTAAATAATCTTTAAGTTCTTCCAATGAAGTGTTAAAGTTTTTTGAACCAAAAGCTAAAACATTAATTTTATGCATATTTTTATAAAAAATAAAAAACTCTTTATTAATAACTATAAAGTAAAATGTGCTATTGGTAAAAGGGGAATTGGGGCCAAAAAAAAAAGAAGGTGATTTAATAACTCCAAGAGGAAAATTTAAAATTAAGTATATTTTATATAGAAAAGACCGAATCTCTAATCTGAAATCAAAAATTAAAAAATTATCCATAAAAAAAAATATGGGCTGGTGCGATGACCCTTTGTCAAAAAAATACAATAAACTTATCAAATTTCCTTTTAAGTATAGCGCTGAAAAACTCTATAAAGTTGACAGTTCTTACGATGTTATTTTAGTTTTAAATTTTAATTGTAATCCTATTAAGAAAAACAAAGGTAGCGCTATCTTCATTCATGTTGCTAAAAGAAATTATAAAAGTACTGCAGGATGTGTTGCTATAAGTAAAAAAGATCTAAGAGATATAATTAAAAAAATTAATAAAAAAACAATTGTTACTATTAATTAAATTCTTTCGCCAAAAATTGAACTTCCAATTCTTAGATAGGTAGCCTTATAGTTTATAGCATTCATATAATCTGAAGACATACCCATGCTTAATTCCTTTAAACCAAGTGAAGCATTTAATTCTGAAAGACTTTTAAAATACTTATCTGTATTACCGTCATTTGGTGGTATTGCCATTAAACCTAAAATATTCATTTTTTTTTCTTTACTACAATAGTTGTAAAAAGCATCAATCTCGCTATAAGGAATACCTGATTTTTGTTCTTCATTACCCATATTAACCTGGATAAAATAATTTACTGACTTACTAATTGCATTTTGACTCTTAGATAATACATCGGCTAATTTTTGACTATCAACAGAATGAATATAGTCAAATAATTCAACTGCCTTACCTGCTTTATTGCTTTGCAATTTACCCACCATATGAAGCTTAAGGTTTTTTCTTTCTTTCTTAATCTGATTCCATTTAGCTTGTGCTTCTTGAACTTTATTTTCGCCAAAATGAATATGACCGTATTCAATCAAAGGCATAATGTGTTCAAGAGAAAATGTTTTGCTTACAGCAACAACTGTGATCAAAGTATTATTATCAACTTTAGTAATATTAGATTTTATTTTATTAAATCTTTCAACTATGATGTTCATAATGTTTGCTTTAAAAAATAAATATTTTTTTATAATAGAAAGTATCAAAGATATAGACTTAAGTAATATAAAAATATCAAATAAATTCAATATTATTTATAGAAATAAAAATAAAACAGAGAATATTGATAAATTATTGAAATTTAGAAAAATCTGTAAAAACAAGAGAATAGATTTTTATGTATCTAATAACACTAAATTAGCCTCGATTTTAAAAGCTGATGGTTTGTATATATCTGCGCACAACATTAATCTAAATCTATCTAAATTAAGAAATGCTAACTATAAGATAATTGGCTCAGCACATAATATCAAAGAGTTAAATATAAAAGTTTTACAAGGTTGCTCTGATATTATCTTCTCAAGATTATTCAAGACTTCATATGCGTACAAAAAAAGTTTTCTAGGAGTAATAAAATTTAATCTTCTGAACATTTCTAGAAATGAAAATTTAGTTCCACTTGGTGGAATAACTAGCGCTAATTTAAATAAAATCAAAATGGTTAGATGTAGATCTATTGTAATTTTATCTGAGATAAAAAAAAAGCCGGCTATAATTAGCCGGCTTTTTTAATTTCAACGTTTAGTAATTAGAATGCGATTTCTAATGATACTACACTTTGAGTTTCTGTTTTTCCTGCCGTGTAATCAGCATTGTTTACTTCAGCTTGAGCGATACCAATTGTAGCACCACCAGTTGTATAAGCTAATTGTAAAGATTCTTGCTCCATAGCAACTACTGTTTTTGTACCTGCAGTTGCAGCAAGAGCTACAGCAGCTCTTACGTTCTTCTCAGATTCATCATTGTTATATGAAAGTGATAAAGCGTCGCTTACATCAAACTGAATACCATACGATCTGTTTTCGTAGTAAGTTATCTCACCACTTTTAACAGCTGGTTGATATCCACCTTCAGTGTAACCAACAGAGAATTGACCCATTGTGTATTTTGCACCTAAGTTAGCAGAAACACCTTGTTCTACACCATTGATACCTCTAGAACCAGTTTCGTCAGTTGTTCTAGCAGCATCTCCAGCGACAGTTAAACCATCGATTGGAGCTATAGATACAGTGATCATTTCTAACGCACCACCAGTAGCATTTTCTGTTTCTGGAGCTGAATCACCTGCTGAAAGCTGAGTAGTTGCACCTAAGTTAGGAGCGTAACCAACTTTAACACCTGCACCAAATGGTAACATACCAGCTGGTAAGTGATATTGAACGTTAGAGTATGTACTTACATCGTATCCTGCTTCGAACGAAGATGGAGACACGTAGTCATATCCAGTTCCTAAAGCACCAACACCATGTACTAATTCTTGCGATAATCCACCTTCAGTATTGAAGATACCGATTGTACCGTAATCAGTTCCAAGTACTAATTTTGTATCATCGTTTGCAGTAGTAGCACCATCTAATTGTACTTGGTAAGTCCAAGTATAACCATTGTCTAGCTCACCACTTGCAGTAAAATCTAATTCGTTAGATATACCAATCGTTTTGCCCTCAGATCCGGCATCACCACTTGTTGTATATGTTGCTTTCGCACCACCAGTGACCGTCATTTCACCTGCGTATGAAGGTGAAATTAAAAGAGCAGAAGATAATATAGCTAAAAATAATTTAGATATTTTTGTCATTTTTTCCTCTTTCTGTTTTAATTAAATGTTTAAACATTTATGCGGCCAATTTAGCTAATATCCTGTCTGCTGGATATGTGTACATTGAAAGAATAAAGGTTTTTTTAGTTACTGTTGTAAAAATGTCACATTCCATACGGTTTAAAATGCTCAATTTTACTGATAATTGAAGTAATATTCTTTATAAAATCAAATTGAACTATGACCTTTAAAAAACTTAAACTTTACAGCTTATTCCCAATTACAGCATTTTTTATAATAATTTTTTTATTAACCTCCGGATGTGGGGGAGGTAAAGATTTTGCGGATAACAAAAATAGACCAACGCAAGCAAAAGAGAAAAGAAAGAAAAATATCGAAGAAGGACGTGGAGCGTCTATTGCTAAAATAGCAAAAGGAATCAGAGGAACTAATTATGAGTTCAGCACTTCTAATCCTATGTGGAGAGCTTCGTTAGAAACTTTAGATTTCCTTCCTTTAACAACGGTAGACTACTCAGGAGGTATGATTATAACAGATTGGTACTCTGACGAAAGTTCATCAAATAAAGAGTCGATTAAAATCTCAGTTAGATTTCTTTCAAACGATATAAGGAGTGAGAGTTTAAAAATTATAGTACACAAAAAAACTTGCTTGTCTGTTCAAAATTGCAAAGTTAGTTTACTTTCTGATACAAAAATAAAAAAAGAATTACACTCTACTATTTTAAGAAAAGCTGCCTTGCTAGCAAAACAATCTAAGAAAAAGAAATAAATTTCAATGGAGAGGGTCAATTTTCAAGCAATTGAAAAAAAATGGCAAAGTAAATTTGCTGCTTTAAAATTATCTAATAAAAATGGAGAAAAGTTTTATTGTCTTGAAATGTTTCCTTACCCGTCTGGCAAAATACACATGGGTCATGTAAGAAATTACACAATAGGCGATGTAATTGCACGATACAAATACATGAATGGATTTAATGTTCTGCATCCAATGGGATGGGACGCTTTTGGTTTGCCTGCGGAAAATGCAGCAAAATTAAATAATCTAAATCCAAAAAAATGGACTCAAGAAAATATTAAAACAATGAAAGAGCAACTAAAAATGCTCGGTTTATCAATTGACTGGGATTTTGAGATATCAACCTGTGATGTGAACTATTTTAAACATCAGCAAGAACTATTCATCGATTTTTATAATCAAGGTTTAGTTTCACGAAAAGAAACCTATGTTAATTGGGATCCTGTTGAAAAAACTGTTTTAGCAAATGAGCAGGTTATAGATGGAAAAGGTTGGAGATCCAATGCAGTTGTTGAAAGAAAAAAATTGTTTCAATGGTTCTTTAATATCACTCAATTCTCAGACGAACTCTTAAAAAGTTTAGAGAATTTACCTGGATGGCCAGAAAAAGTTAAATTAATGCAAAAAAACTGGATTGGTAAATCAGTAGGTTGTGAATTAGATTTCAAAATTAAAGAATTAAACAAAAATTTAAGGATATTTACTACACGCCCTGATACAATCTTTGGGGCCAGTTTTATTGCGATCTCAGTAGATCATGAAATTTGTAAAAATCTAGAAAATGATTCGAATTTTAAAAAATTTAAAGAATCATGTTCTAAAATTGGAACAACAGAAGAGGCTTTGGCCAATGCAGAAAAGCTAGGCCTTGATACAAAATTATTTGCTGATCATCCATTTATTAAAGATAAAAAATTACCAATATATGTGGCAAATTTTGTTCTTATGGATTATGGAAATGGTGCAATTTTTGGTTGCCCAGCTCATGATCAAAGAGACTTTGATTTTGCAAAGAAATATAAGTTGCCAATTATTAAAGTTGTTGGAGATAAAAACAATTCCGATAATGGTGAAAAAATGAAAGAAGCTTACACTGGTAGCGGTAAAATGATTAACTCTGAATTTTTAAATGGTTTAGACGTAGTTCAAGCTAAAAAAAATATCATTGAAAAGATTGAAAAACAAAAAATTGGAAAGAAACAGACTCTATTTAGATTAAAAGACTGGGGAATTTCAAGACAAAGATATTGGGGATGCCCAATACCAATGATTTATTTAGAGGATGGTTCAGTCGTTCCGGTCGAAAAAAATGAATTACCAGTAACTTTACCAGATGATGTTGATCTTAAATCATCAGGAAATCCATTAAAAAACCATCCTAGTTGGAGAAAAACAATACATAAAAAAACAGGAAAGCCTGCAATTCGAGAAACGGATACATTAGACACCTTTGTTGATTCTTCTTGGTATTTTATTAGATTTTGTTCACCTAATAATGATAGCGCTCCTTTTGATGAAAAAGATGTTAATTATTGGATGCCCGTCGATCAATATATTGGTGGCATAGAACATGCTATTTTACACTTGTTGTATTCTCGTTTTTTTATGAAAGCAATCAAACAATGTAATAATAAAATTAAATGTTCTGAACCATTCAAAAATTTATTTACACAAGGCATGGTGTGTCATGAGACCTATCAAGATTTAAATGGCAATTGGTTATATCCTGAAGAAGTAGAAAAAATTTCTGCAATAAAAACAATTAAAAAAATAGATAAATCGCAAGTTAAGATTGGCCCTTCTGAGTCAATGTCAAAATCAAAGAAAAATACTATTGATCCAGAAACTATGATTAAAAATTATGGAGCGGATTCAGTCAGATGGTTTATTTTATCTGATAGTCCTCCAGAAAAAGATATTCAATGGTCTGACAGCGGAGTAGTTTCTTCAAGCAAATTTCTACAAAAAATATGGAATTTAAATCAATTAATTAAAAATAGAAATGAAACTAAGACTAATAAAAAAGAAGAAGAGAATTTTGAAATTAAAATTGATTTATGTGTTAATAAAATCAGCGCTGCTGTAAATAATTTTCAATTTAATGTTGCTATTGCACAATTTTATGAAATTTATAGATTTTTCAATAGATCTGTTGAATTAAATATAAGTAATAAAATTTTGATCAACGGTATAATAAAGATTATGAAATTAATGATACCATTTACACCTCATCTAGCGCATGAATGTTTATCAAGTTTAAATTGTGAAGATATCAACAATTGGCCCAAAACTAATACAAAAGCATTAAAAAATGTAAAAATAAATATGGTTATACAAATAAATGGTAAAACGAGAGATGTTTTGACTATCAAAAAAGATCTATCTGAAAATGAAGTTAACAAAATGACAAAAAACTCTGCAAAAACAAATAAGTATTTAATTAATAAAAAAATTATAAAAACTATCTTTATTAAAAATAAAATCATAAATTATATTATTAGCGAATAATGAAAAAAGTTATCTTCAAAAGTATAGTATTTTTTCTTTTATTACTGCCTCTAAATTGCGGATTTAAAGTTGTAGATAAAAGTAAATTAAATAAATTTTCCATAAAAGAAATATCCATATCAGGCGACAAAAGAATAAATTTTAAAATAAAAAATAATTTAATAATTGATACCGGTAAAAAAAATGAAAAACTTTTATTAATAGATCTGAACACAAGAAAAATTAAAACAATAAAAGAAAAAAATATAAAAAATGAAATTACAAAATATCAAATTTCATTAAATGTTGAGATAAAATTTAATTTAATAGATAGTGTAAAAGAATATCAATCGAGTCTTGCAGTTTCAGGTGATTACTTGGTTGCTGATAGTTACTCTACAACACTAACAAATGAAAAAAGATTAATTGGCTATTTAATTGAAGATATCTCAGAAAAAATTCTAAATAACATAAATTCAAAATTAAATGATATTTAAATCCTATAATTTAGAAAAAAATACTAAAATAATTAATAATAAAATTTTTTTATTCTATGGTGAAAATGAAGGTTTAAAAAATGAATTTAAAAAGCAATTAAGAGAAGTTTATAAAGATTCAGAAGTAATCAACTTATTTCAAGAAGAAATAATTAAAAATCAAAATACTCTTATAAAAGAAATTACAAATAAATCTTTGTTTGAAGAAAAAAAAACAATTTTTATTAGTCAAGTAAACGATAAGATTCTTCAAATTTTAGAGGAAGTGATGGATAATCTTCAAAATGAAAAAATTTTTCTATTTGGAGATATATTGGATAAAAAATCAAAACTAAGAAACTACTTAGAAAAATCTAAGATTTATGGAATCGCAGCTTGTTATCATGATAATGAAATCACAATTAGAAAAATTATCTCTAGTAAATTAAATTCATTTCAAGGATTAACTCCACAAATAGTAAATCAGATAATTCAAAGCACTGGATTAAATAGAAATAAGGTCAATAATGAAATTGAAAAGATTGAAAGTTATTTCCAGGATAAGAAAATTGATCCCAATAAAATAGACCTATTATTAAATATTAAGTCTAACGATGATTTTAACCTACTCAAAGACGAAGCATTAAATGGCAATAAAAACAGCACTAATAGACTGCTTGCTGACACTGTTTTTGAAGTAGAAAACAATATTTATTATTTAAACGCCATAAATCAAAGGATTAATAAGCTTAATGAAATTGAAAATATGAAACAAAAAAACTCTAATGTAGAATCACTAATATCTAGCCTTAAACCACCAGTATTTTGGAAAGATAAACCGATATTAATTGAGCAATCAAGAAAATGGAATAAAAATAAAATTCAGATCGCCTTAAAAAAAACTTATAATGCAGAAATAGAAATCAAATCAAACTCATCAATAAGAAAAGATTTATTGATTAAAAATTTAATAATAGAGTTGTGTACTACAGCTAGTTCCGCTTAAGCAAATTCGAAATAAGCTCAAATTGTTCTAAATTCTTATACAAAATAGTAATTTTTCCAGAGTTATTTTTTTTGTTTTGAATATTAACATTCAAACCCAAATTCTCTTGAATTTTATTTTGTTCGCTTAATATATTAGAGTCTATTTTAATCTGACCCGATTTTTGTGGACCTTTTTTACTTCTTACTAAAAGCTCAACACTTCTAGCACTTAAATTTTTAGCAACAATTTCTTCTGCAATATTTGTTGCACTCGGTAAGCCTATTAAAGGTCTGGCTTGTCCTGCTGTTAGATTGCCTTCCTCAATCAGGGCAATAACATCTGTGGGCAATGTTAAAAGACGCAAAGTATTACTAATATGACTTCTGCTTTTAGACATAAACTTAGCAATTTTTTCATGATCATAGCCAAATTCTTCTGATAGCCTTTGATAACCTTTAGCCTCCTCAATTATATTAAGATCATCTCGCTGAATATTTTCAACTATCGCAACTTCTAATGATTCATTATCATCTAAATCTAAGACTATAATTGGTACTTCATGCAAACCAGCTTTTTGTGCTGCTAACCATCTTCTTTCTCCTGCGATAATCTCGAATCTTCCTGGGTCTACTTTATCTTCTCTGACTGCTATTGGCTGAATAATCCCATTTTTTCTTATAGAATTAGCCAATTCTAATAATTTTTCTTCATCAAAATGGACTCGTGGTTGATATTTATTAGGACTTAAGTCACTTATACCTGCTTTAAGTCTACTATGGCTTGATTTTTGCTCTTTTTTAACCTCTTCTTTTTGGTCACCAAAGAGGGCTGTTAAACCTCTTCCTAATCCTTTTTTTTTAGTGGTGCTCATGCTGCACTTTCTGTGTTAAGGTTTTTACTAATTAAGAACTCATCAGCTAATTTAAGATAAGATTTGCTTCCCAAACATGTTTTATCATAAATAACGCATGGTAGCCCATGTGATGGGGCCTCGGATAATCTAACATTTCTAGGTATTACAGTTTTGTAAACTTTTTCTTTA
>MDSV01074399.1_pt1 | contig 10353 bp, 5 predicted proteins | sample 810851 | NCBI WGS metagenome assembly MDSV01 (sample SAMN05326640, study PRJNA326480) | marine metagenome | isolation source: seawater | place: Atlantic Ocean: North East | collected 2012
AACATTTATTGCTCAAGATACTGGAATGGATAAAATTGGTCCTTTAACATTTAATGCAACAAGATTTTTTATTGGTTTTTTGTCTATAATACCTTTCGCCTTACTATTTGAGAAAAAAAAAATATCCAATGAAATAAAAAAAAATAAAAAGCTATTTTATAAACTGCTTTTTTGGGTAGGGTTATTTTTATTTTTAGGCACGTATATGCAGCAAGCAGCTTTGTTATATACAGACGTTGCAAACGCTGCTTTTTTTACAATATTTTATGTTCCTATGGTTCCTGTTATTCTCTTTTTATTTTATTCTAAGTCTTTACATTGGAGTATATGGCCTTCAGCTTTATTTTGTATTTTTGGAGTTTATCTTTTAAGTGATTTTTCTAACGCAAATGTTCGATTAGGAGATAGTCTAGTAATACTTTGTGCTTTTTTTTGGAGTTTACATATAATATTTATTGGAAATTTTATTAAAAACTTCGACCTCCCTTTGTTTTTTGGATCTCTACAAGCTTTAGTAGTTGCATTCTTTTCATTTATCTTTGCTATATATTTTGAAACAATAACAATTGCTAATATTTTGAATGAGTACATATCAATAATCTATGCTGGTGCACTATCTGGTGGAATTGCATTTACATTACAAATATATGCACAAAAGAATATTTCTGCTGCGCCCGCAGCAATTATATTTTCTTTAGAGGGAGTTTTTGCAGCTATAGCAGCGTGGATAATCTTAGATCAGATTTTAGGATTTAATAATATTATTGGCTGTTTTCTTATTCTTGCTGGCGTTATGTTATCGCAGTTGGCACCAATTTATAAGAAAAATTATAAGTAGACTATAGTTAATAAAATTAACGAAAGTACTATTCTATAAATTATGAATATTTTTAGACTAAATTTTTTAATAAAATTTAAAAATATAGCAATTGTTATTAAAGAAAAAATAAATGAAAATATAACAGCAATTATAGCTAGAAAGTTAAGTTCAGCACTTCCTTCCTTATAAATATTGTATAAACTTAACACGCTAGCGGCAGTCAAAGCTGGGATAGCTAAAAAAAAAGAAATCTTTGCTGAATCAAATCTATTAAAACCAAGCAATCTTCCCGAAGTAATTGTAATTCCAGCTCTGCTAACACCAGGTATTAATGACATGATTTGAAATAATCCGAAAATAATTGCCGATATGTAAGTAAAATCTTTATTAATTTTTTTGGTATCTTTATTTTGATCACTAATAAATAATAAAATACCAAAAATTAAAGTTGTCCAACCAATCACCTTTAAATTCCTGAGCTGATCTATTAATCCCGATGTGTAAAGTATATATCCAGCTGGGATCAAGGGAATTGACGCTATAATAATTTTAATTAAAAAAGATCTATTTTTGATAAAGTTAAGTAGATCATTTCTAAAGTAAAAAATTATTGCTAAAAGAGAGCCTAAATGTAAACAAATATCTATTAATAGATTTTGTGCATTAAACGAATAATATTTTGAAATTAATATAAGATGTGCCGCTGAACTTATGGGAAGAAATTCTGTTATACCTTGAATTATCGATAGAATTAAAATTTCAACTGATGAAAGCATATTATACTATTGCATAACAGCTATGCAATATAAACCAGTATTTTACTGCATTTTTTCAGATATAGGTAAGTAAAGCTGTCCTATAAATGCTTTTAGGGTTGTTTATCTTAGTATAAAATTATTTAAAAAAATGACTGACAAAATGTTAAAATTTATTAATTTAAATCAACAAACACCAAATAAAAGAGATGTTGATAATAGAGTTGAAGATTTTAAAGAAATTTACGACGAATTTATTAATAATAAAGCTAAAGAACAATCTAGCAGATGTTCACAGTGCGGCGTACCGTTCTGTCAAATACACTGTCCTTTACATAATAATATTCCTGATTGGTTGAAACTTACAGCTGAAGGAAGATTACAGGAAGCTAGTGAACTTGCTCATAGCACAAACAATATGCCAGAAATTTGTGGGAGAATATGCCCCCAGGATCGTTTATGCGAAGGTAATTGTGTAATAGAGCAATCTGGTCATGGGACAGTTACTATTGGTTCAGTTGAAAAATATATTACTGATTTTGCCTGGAAAAAAGGTTGGATCAAACCAATTAAAGTTAAAAAAATTAAAAATCAACATATTGGAATTATAGGATCTGGCCCAGCCGGGCTAGCATGCGCAGAGGAATTAAGGAAGCTTGGCTATAATGTTACTATATACGATCGATACGATAGAGCAGGAGGATTACTAATATATGGAATACCGAATTTTAAGTTAGAGAAATTCGTTGTAGAAAGAAGAATTAACCTCTTACGAGAAAGTGGAATAAATTTTAAATTAAATATAGAAATTGGCAAAAATATAACATTTGATGAATTAAAAAAAAAACACGATGCTATTCTAATAGCCACAGGAGTATATAAATCTAAAAAGATAACTTTACCAGGTGATGATCTTAAAAATATTTTTCCAGCTATGGAATATTTAACAGCATCAAATCGTAAAGGGTTAGGAGATAAAGTTATAAATTTTGATAATGGTACTCTAAATGCAAAAGATAAGAATATCGTTGTAATTGGGGGCGGTGATACTGCAATGGATTGTGTAAGAACTGCTGTAAGGCAGCAGGCAAAATCAATAAAATGTCTTTATAGAAGAGATAAAGAAAATATGCCAGGTTCAGACAGAGAGGTATACAACGCAGAAGAAGAGGGTGTCGAATTTATTTGGTTATCAAGTCCAAAAGAATTTATTGGAACTAAAAAAATATCATATGTAACCGCCGAAAGAATGAAACTTAGTGAGGTTGACAGTTCTGGAAGAAAAAAGCCTGTTTCAATTCCAAATTCGGAATTTAAGCTAAAAGCAGATATAGTTATAAAGGCGCTAGGCTTTGATCCAGAGAACATTCCAATTTTATTCAATAATAAAGATCTTGCTGTTTCAGAATTAGGAACTATAAAAATCAACATTAAATCCATGGAAACGAGTATTCCAGGAGTTTTTGCTGCCGGAGACATTGTGAGAGGCGCATCATTAGTTGTTTGGGCAATCAAGGATGGCAGAGATGCAGCAGATTCAATTCATAAATATTTAGAAAATAGAAAAATAAAAGCAGCATAAAAAATGAAATTATATAAAAAAAACTTAAAAAAACTTTCAAGTTCGCATGCTTATTACAGCAATCTCGAACATGATGCTTGTGGAGTTGGTCTGGTAGCTTCTACTGAAGGAAAGTCGTCTAGAGAAATTGTTGAATATGGCATTCAGGCTCTTAAGGCTGTATGGCATCGTGGAGCAGTAGATGTTGATGGAAAAACAGGAGATGGAGCTGGTATTCATATTGAAATCCCTCGAGATTTTTATAAAGAAAAAATCGAAAACTACGGTCGACAGTATAATGGTGAAAGATTGTGCGTAGGTATGATTTTTTTACCTCGTAACGATTATAGCTCACAAGAAAAATGTAAGACATTGATAGAGACAGAGCTTCTAAATAAAAATTACTATATATATAGATGGAGACAGGTTCCAATAAATACAAATGTGTTAGGATTTAAAGCAGAAACTAGTCGACCCGAAATTACACAGATAATTTTTAAATCAAACGATAGAAATTTATTAGACGAGGAACTCGAAAGAGATTTATTTGAAATAAGAAAAAAAATTGAAAAAAAATCAAGCTCAATGCAACTAAAAGATTTTTATATTTGTTCTTTTAGTTCCCGTTCCCTGATCTATAAAGGAATGTTTTTAGCTGAAGCTTTGTCAGAATTTTATCCTGATTTAAATGATAAAAGATTTATTTCGAGGTTTGCAATTTTTCATCAAAGATATTCAACAAATACGTTTCCTAGTTGGGATTTGGCACAACCGTTCCGAACACTGGCACATAATGGTGAAATAAATACTCTTAAAGGAAATATAAATTGGATGAAGATTCATGAGCAAGATATGAAAAGTGAGTACTTTGATATCAACTCAATAAAACCAGTTATAACTCCTGGAAACTCAGATTCTGCTGCTTTGGATAATGTTTTTGAGTTATTGGTAAGATCAGGAAAATCAATCCCCTTAGCGAAGCTTATGCTCATACCTGATGCTTGGTCAAAAAGACGAAAAACAATTCCGAAATCACACCAAAACTTATTTAATTTTTTAAATAGTACTATCGAACCTTGGGATGGGCCTGCAGCAATTGCTGCCACAGATGGAAAATGGGCAATTGTTGCTACTGATAGAAATGGACTTCGTCCGATGCGATATACATTATCAAAAGATAAACTTTTATTCGCAGGATCTGAAACTGGCATGATACCTGTTCCTGAAAACAATGTTTATTCAAAAGGTAGACTCGGACCTGGTCAAATTATTGCAGTTAATTTGGATAAAGGAAAATTTTTTACAAGCAAAGATATCAAAGACTATATTTCAAAAGATTACAAAAAGTATAATAAACAGATTATTAATCTTGAAAAAAAATTTACTCTATCTAAAGAAAAATTTATTTATAGTGGAGACGAACTAAGACGTAGACAATATTTGGCTGGAATGAATATAGAGGACCTTGAGCTTATTTTGCATCCAATGGTAGAGGAAGAAAAAGAAGCCGTTGGTTCAATGGGTGACGATACACCAGCAGCAGTTTTATCAGATAAGTATAGACCCCTATCACATTTCTTTAGACAGAATTTTAGTCAAGTCACAAACCCACCAATTGACTCACTAAGAGAAAATGAAGTAATGAGTTTGAAAACACGCTTTGGAAATCTTGGAAATATTCTTGATTTTGAAAACTTAACACGAGAAAATATTTATGTATTAGAAAGCCCAATTTTATCAAATTACCAATTTGGTAAATTTAAAAATCTTTTTAAAAAAAGCTATAAAATCCTAGATTGTACATTTGACTCCCATGATAGTTTAAAAAAGAGATTGGATGAATTAGAAAACGAAGCTGAAATAGCTGTACGTGAAGGATATAAACACTTAATTATAAGTGATAAAAAGATTTCTGAAAAAAAAATTACAGTACCAATGATACTTGCTTTAGGATCAATCAATTCAAAGCTAGTTAATTTAGGTATTAGAGGTTTTGTATCGATTAATATTCAAACCAGTGAGGCGTTAGATACTCACTCCTTCGCAGTTTTATTAGGAGTTGGAGCCACAACTATAAATCCGTATTTAGCTTTTGATTCAATTTACCAAAGATACCAAAAAAAACTATTTGGTGAACTTAGTTTTGAAGATTGTATAAAACGATATATTAAGGCAGCAGACAACGGTTTATTAAAAATTATGTCTAAAATGGGCATTTCAGTTTTAAGCTCATATAGAGGTGGATGTAATTTTGAAACAGTTGGATTAAGTAGAGCAGTTGTAGCTAAATATTTTCCAGGAATGATATCACGAATTTCAGGTATAGGAATTTTCGGGATTGAGTCAAAAATAAAAATATTACACAAAAATGCATTCCAAAAAAATGTAACAATTCTTCCAATTGGAGGCATTTACAAATATCGAAAAAATGGTGAAAGTCATCAATATCAAGGACAGCTAATTCATACACTTCAAAATGCAGTTACTAAAAATTCCTATAATATTTATAAAAAGTATGTAAAAGGTATTTATAATTTACCTGCTATCAATTTAAGAGATCTTCTCTCATTTAAAAAACCAAAAAGAAAAATAAATATAAATGAAGTTGAATCTATTGTTAATTTAAGAAAGAGATTTGGAAGTGGAAGCATGTCTCATGGCGCGTTATCAACAGAAGCACACGAAACTTTGGCAATAGCTATGAATAGAATCGGAGCTGCTTCTTGCAGTGGTGAAGGAGGTGAGAATCCAAAAAGATTTATCAAAATGAAAAATGGTGATAGCGCCAATTCCAAAGTAAAACAAATTGCTTCTGCAAGATTTGGAGTTACAGTTGATTATTTAAATAATTGCAACGAAATCGAAATAAAAATTGCCCAAGGAGCAAAGCCAGGTGAGGGTGGCCAATTACCTGGTTTTAAAGTTTCAAAAGAGATCGCAGAATTAAGGCATTCAACGCCTGGTGTTACCTTGATATCACCTCCACCACACCATGATATTTACTCAATAGAAGATTTAGCTCAACTTATTTATGATTTAAAACAAATTAATCCCAAAGCAAAAGTAGGAGTTAAGCTGGTTGCATCAACTGGTGTTGGCACAATTGCTGCTGGAGTTGCAAAAGCAAAGGCTGATGTAATTTTAATTTCTGGACATTCAGGAGGTACGGGAGCTAGCCCACAAACGAGCATAAAACATGTAGGAATCCCATGGGAAATGGGGCTTACAGAAGTTAATCAAATTTTAACTCTAAATGGTTTAAGACATAAAGTAATATTAAAAACTGATGGTGGTATAAAAACCGGTAGAGATGTTGTTATTGCAGCCATGATGGGTGCAGAAGAGTACGGAATTGGTACTACTTCTTTAGTAGCATTAGGCTGCATAATGGTTAGACAGTGTCACTCAAACACTTGTCCAGTAGGGGTTTGTACTCAAGATCCTAATTTAAGAGGAAAGTTTACAGGGACGCCAGAAAAAATTATTAATTTATTTACCTTTATTGCTCAAGAGGTTAGAGAAATCTTAGCAGAATTAGGGTTTAAGAATTTAAACGAAGTTATTGGAAGAACCGATCTTTTAAAACAAGTAAGTATAGGAGCATCTAATTTAGATGATTTAGATCTTAACCCATTACTAGTCCAGGCAGATCCTGGAGAGAATAAAAGATATTATTCACTAAACACGGTCAATAAAGTTCCTGATAGTTTAGATGAAAAAATATATAAAGATGCTAAAAAATTAATTAGTAGTAAAAAAAAATTTTGTTTAGAATATAAAATTAAAAATACTCATAGGGCAGTAGGATCTCGGTTATCACATTATATTTATAAAAATTTTGGTAATAATATTATTAGAGAAAATCTATATGAAATAAATTTAAAAGGATCAGCCGGTCAATCGCTTGGAGCTTTTGCAATTAGAGGATTAAAATTAAATATTATTGGAGATGCAAATGATTATGTTGCAAAAGGACTTTCAGGCGCAACAATTGTTGTTAAACCATCACCCGAAAGTAACTTGGTAAGCAATGAAAATACTATTATTGGAAATACAGTACTTTATGGAGCAACCGCGGGTAAGCTTTTTGCTGCTGGACAAGCAGGAGAAAGGTTTGCTGTTAGAAACTCAGGCGCAATCGCAGTTGTAGAAGGTTGTGATTCAAATGGATGTGAGTACATGACTGGAGGAACAGTTGTTATTTTAGGTAAAATTGGAGATAACTTTGCTGCGGGTATGACGGGTGGTATGGCGTTTGTTTACAACCCAAAAAATGATTTTGAAAACTATGTAAATCCAAAATCAGTTATTTGGCAAATTCCACAAACCCAATATTGGAAAAATAATCTAAAAGATTTAATTTATCAGCATGCAAAAGAAACAAACTCTGTAATAGCTAAAAATTTATTAGCTAATTTTGATGTTGAGGTAAAAAGATTTCAGCAAGTTTGTCCAAAGGAAATGTTAAATAAGCTATCCAATCCAATTACACTTAAACAAAAAATTTCAAAGGCTATCTAAGATAATCTTATACTCTTGATCATTCGGCTAAGCTCATTACATATTCTTTTTAAATCTTTTTTTCTAGAAAGGCTATGATCACCAGATTTAATTAAAATAAGTTTTTTTTGAGATCTTTTACAGTGCTTTAAAATTTTTCTAGAAAATGTAACTGGTACTACCTCATCATTTGTGCCATGAAATAAAATAATTGGTATTTTTAAATTAATGCTTTTGTTTAATACTTTATTTTTTCTACCATCAAAAATTAACTGTTTTGTAATTGGATATGTGTATTCACCATATTTAAGATAATAAATTTTTTTTTCAATTATAATTTCTTTTTCTTCTTTTTTAAAATTTTTCCACATTAGTTTTTCTAAAAATTCTGGAGCTGAAGCTATTCCAATAAAACCTTTTATTTGTTTTTTAAAAAAGGGAAAGAGGTTAAGAGATATCCAACTACCCATACTTGAACCAATAAAAATTAATTTTTTATTATATTTAACTTTTGACTTAATTAGTTGTTTTGCTTCATCTGTCCATTTAGAAATATTTCCATCAACAAATTTACCACTTGATTTTCCATGACCAGAATATTCAAATTTTAAATAATTTAATTTGTTTTTTCGACAAAATTTTTGAATAGCAGCAGGTTTTAAGCCAATCATATCTGACATAAAACCATGAAAAAAAACAACTGTAATGTGGCTATTTTTTTCAATAAACAAATATTTAATTTTTTTTTTGTTTTAGTTGTAAAATATTTAGATCTTTTATAGGTCATGTGACATATTATAATAATTGAAATTAATGAAAAAAAAAATTAAAGTTTTACAAGTAATACCCAGGCTAGGCTATGGAGGCGCAGAAACAGGATGTTTTGATTTAGCTCACTTTTTACCAGAGCAGCGTGCCAAATCATACATTATTACTAGCGGTGGTGAGCTACTTAAGTTTGTGGATAAAAAAAAAGTAAAAATATTTAAGCTCCCAGTTCAATCAAAAAATCCTATTTTAATTTTTTTTAACTCAATACTAATTTCTTTAATAATACTTTTCTATAATATAAATATTGTTCATGCTAGAAGCCGTGCCCCAGCCTGGTCCTGTCTCTTTGCAACAAAAATTACTTTTAGAAAATTTGTAACAACATTTCATGGTACATATAATTACAATAGTATAATTAAAAAATTTTACAATTCAATTATGGTTAGATCTGATTTAGTAATAGCTGGATCTAATTTTATTTTTTCACATATTAATACAAACTATGAAAAATTTTTTGTAAAAGGAAAAAGAAAACTATTAGTAATTTTTCGTGGAATAAATACCAACTATTACAATCATCAAAAAATTTTACCAATAAAGTTAGATAAATTTTCTAAGGAAAATAATATAGATAGAAATAAATTTATTATTTTATTACCTGGAAGACTTACCTACTGGAAGGGTCAAAAAATATTTATTGAAGCTATAAAACTACTTAGTGAAAAAAATGACACAACACCCATTCAAGCAATAATTCTTGGTAGTGACCAATCAAGAAATGTTTATAAAAAACAACTATTAGATTTAGTACAACAGCATAGACTAAATAAGATTATAAAATTTATTGATCATTGTGAAGAAATGCCAGTAGCTTATGCTTTAGCTAACGTAGTTTGTTCTTGTTCTTATGAACCTGAAAGTTTTGGTAGAGTTTCTGTCGAATCCCAGTCAATGCAGGTGCCAATTATTGCAAGTAATATAGGTGGTTCAAAAGAAACAATAATTAATGAAAAAACAGGTTATTTATTTAATAATAAAGATCCAGTTGCGTTAGCTGATAAAATTGCGATGGTCATTCAAAAAGACTATAATTCGTTGAAATCTATCGGTATTGAAGGTAGAAAAAATGTATTAAAAAAATTTGATGTTGATAAAATGTGTCAGACTACTTTTACTGAATATAAAAAATTGATAGAACTATCTTAATCGATGCCTAATATAAAATTGCCAGACGGTAAAAAAATTTCATTTTCAAAAACAGTTAACGGTTTTGAAATATCTAAAAAAATTAGTAAAACTTTAGAAAAAGCTGCTCTAATAATGGAAGTTGATGGAGTACTGAAAGATTTAAGTTTTCAAATTAATAAAGACTCTAATGTAAAAATTATTACTTCTAATGATAGAGAAGGGTTAGATGCGCTAAGGCATGACACTACACATATAATGGCAATGGCAGTCCAAGAATTATTTCCTGGTACAAAAATAGCTATAGGCCCAGCAATAAAAGATGGTTTTTATTATGATTTTTCTAGAAAGGAACCATTTACTCCACAAGATCTAGAAAAAATTGAAAAAAAAATGAAAGAAATTGTTGAGAAAGACGAACCTACCAAAAGAGAAGTGTGGGAAAGAAAAAAAGCAAAAGATCATTATAAAAAGATTGGTGAAAACTATAAAGTTGAGCTTGTTGATAGCATACCTGAAAATCAAGAGGTTTCGATATATTTTCATGGAAAATGGTATGATCTTTGCAGAGGTCCTCACCTTTCATCAACTGGAAAAATTGGTAAATATTTTAAACTAACAAAAGTTTCTGGTGCATATTGGCGAGGTGATTCTAAAAATGAAATGTTGCAAAGAATTTACGGAACATCTTGGCCATCTAAAAAAGAACTTGATGAATATTTAAAACGTCTTGAAGAAGCAGAAAAAAGAGATCATAGAAA
>MDSV01138010.1_pt1 | contig 10353 bp, 8 predicted proteins | sample 810851 | NCBI WGS metagenome assembly MDSV01 (sample SAMN05326640, study PRJNA326480) | marine metagenome | isolation source: seawater | place: Atlantic Ocean: North East | collected 2012
AACCTAATATAATTAATTTGTTATGATTGTTAGACATGATGATGATTATAGTTGAATATAAACATTTTTGATTGATTAAACTTATAATTTATACATAAAACTATTAAAAAAAATACTGTGATACCAAATTACGTAAAAAATACTTTACTAAATTTTCTTAGCTTTTTTTTAATAGCTTTTTCTCTATACATTTTAATAGCCTTAATCTCACATGACCCATCTGATCCTGGCATTTTTTATAAAACTTCCTCATTAAATATTAACAATCTAGGCGGACCACTTGGAGCAAATATTTCTGACTTTTTATTTACCATTTTTGGCTTGGGGTCATATTTAATTTTAGCAGTTGGAGTTGTTTGGGCTCTTCAGACAATTTTTTTTAGAGACCCATATAATTCTAAAGTTAAAATTGCAGTAAGGGTTGTTAGCTCAGTTATTCTATTAATTAGTTTTTGTTCAATTCTTGAATATTATTTCCTTGAAAATAGTGGAGGCTATTTAGGAAAAATATTTTTTATAAACCTATCAAATACTCTTGGTTTTATTGGAAGCTTAATATTCCTAGTTATTTTTATAATTCCTGCATCTTCATTATCATTTAATTTTTCTTGGTTAAAAACTTTAGATTTAATTGGAAATTTATTGATTAATATTTTTAATTTATGTCGTGTATCTTTATCTAAACTATTTAGTTTCATCTCAACAAGTACTTCCAATTTTTTAAAACGTTTAAAAGAAATAAGAGACATCAAAGAATCAAAAAAAGAAGAAGCTAAAAATTTAAAATCAAAAATTGTATCTGCTAAAAAAGTTGATATTGCAGAGGATAAAAATAAGTCTCTAGATTCACCATTGCAACCAGATTTACCAAACACTTCCGAACCAACTATAAAAGAAGTTGAATCAAAAGAACTAATTGCTGAAACCACTTCAGAAAAAACAGTAATGCCAAGTACTGAGCTTCTTGATAGGGCGCTTGATGACGGATCTTCTTTGACTGAAGAAGAGTTAAGTCAAATAGCATCTCTTCTTGAAACAAAGCTTGATGAATTTGGAATTGAGGCCACTGTTGAGTCTGTACTTCCGGGGCCTGTAGTCACTAGATTTGAAATTCAGCCTGCACCAGGTACCAAGGCAAGTAAAATCACAAATATTGCTCAAGACATAGCAAGATCGCTATCTGTTAGCAGCGTTAGAGTGGTAGAAGTTATTGAGGGTAAATCTTATGTTGGTATTGAAATACCTAATACTAATAGAAAAATGGTTCGATTAACTGAGATCTTATCTTCTCAAGCATTTAAAAAATCACCATCTAACTTAACCCTTGCTTTAGGACACGATATTTCAGGTAATCCGGTTGTGGTTGATCTTGCAAAAATGCCACATTTATTAGTTGCAGGTACAACGGGGTCAGGAAAATCAGTTGGTGTAAATGCTATGCTCCTTAGTCTTTTATTTAAATCAGATCCTAAAGATGTGAGATTAATTTTAATTGACCCAAAAATGTTAGAGCTTTCTGTTTATGATGGTATTCCGCATTTATTAACTCCTGTTATAACAGATATGACAGATGCATCAAATGGCCTCAGATGGTGTGTGGTTGAGATGGATAGAAGATATAAACTTATGTCATTAATGGGAGTAAGAAATCTTACAGGCTTTAATAAAAAGGTAGAAGAGGCTGCAGCAAATGGCAAGCAATTAATCAATCCATTACATCCTGAGGATGAAGAGTATCTTGAAGTTCTTCCCTCTATTGTTGTGGTTGTAGATGAATTTGCTGACATGATGATGTTAGTTGGAAAAAAAGTTGAACATTTAATTGCAAGAATTGCACAAAAAGCAAGAGCAGCAGGAATTCATTTAATTCTTGCAACACAAAGACCATCTGTTGATGTTATTACAGGTTTAATCAAAGCAAACATACCTACAAGAATAGGATTTCAAGTATCTACAAAAATTGACTCTAGAACCATATTAGATCAAGGTGGGGCTGAGCAGCTATTGGGATATGGTGATATGCTTTATTTGCCACCTGGTGTTGGGGTTCCTATTAGAGTTCATGGAGCTTTTGTTGGTGATGATGAGGTTCATAGAGTTGTAAATGATTGGAAATCAAGAGCTGAACCAGAATACATAGATAATATTGTTTCATCAGCTCAAGAGACGGGTCCTATTCCTGGCTGGTCAGGATCAGAAAGCTCATCCTCAGAAGACTCAGATGATTTATATGATGAAGCAGTTAATTTTGTTCTTGAATCTAGAAGGGCGTCTATATCCGCAGTTCAAAGAAAACTAAGAATTGGTTATAACAGAGCAGCTAGACTCATAGAGTCAATGGAAGAGGCTGGTTTAGTATCAGAGATGAGCTCGAATGGTTCAAGAGAAGTTTTAGTACCAAAAAGAGATTAGTTTGTATAAATTAGCATTATTTATATTGTTTTCTATAAATCTTTATTCTCAAGACAGTATTTCATCTATCAATAAACTAATAAAAAATAATTTAAACTTTGTGCAAACTACAGACTCTGGTTTTGAAGAAATAGATTCAAAAGGAACATTGCTTAGAAATAAGGATTTTATTGAAATAACAATAGATTTTCCATCGAAAGAAAAATATATTCTTCGAGATTCAATAATAGAAATATATGATTATGAATTTAATCAATCTCAAATTATTGATATCAATGACGATAATTCATTTTTATTTGATTTTTTAACTAATGGAATAGAAGCAGATGAAATTAATAATATAAATGAAAACTCTTTTACTGTATTAAAAAACTATAATCAATTTTTTATAAATATCATCTCAGAAAGTAGCTTTTCAATTTCATACAATGACAACATGAGTTATAAAAATCTTATCGTATTTGAGGTTCTATAATAATTATGAATATTTTATTTATTGGACTTGGGGGATTCTTGGGAGCAATATCTCGATATCTTTTAAATGAAGTAGTAATTAAATACATACCTACAAATTTTCCAACAGGAATTCTTATTGTAAATATTTTAGGTTGCCTTGTTATTGGTTTATTTCTAGGTAGTTCAGTTATAACAAAAGACCATATGTATTATTTTTTTGCCGTTGGTTTCTTGGGTTCATTTACTACAATGTCTGCATTTAGTTATCAATCTCTAGAATTATTTAATACTAATATTTTAATTGCATGTTCATATATAATATTAACTTTAACACTAACAATTTTAGCCACTTATATAGGCATTAATTTTTCTAAATAAAATGATTGATATAAAAAACCTTAGAGACAATATTGATGTTGTAAGCGATGCACTTCTAAGAAGAGGTTATGAATTGGATTCTGAAAAATTTAAGAAAATTGATGCAGAAAGAAAAACTTTACAAGTTAATGTTGAAACAATGCAATCTACTAGAAAAAAATTATCAGAAGAGTTTGGAAAGTTAAAAGCTTCTGGTTCAGATACCACCTCATTAAAAGAACAGATTGATACTATTAATATAGATCTAAAAAAAGAAAATGATTTGTTGAATGCCCTTTTGGAATCTATTAATCAATACCTTTTAGATATTCCTAATATGCCAGATCAATCCACGCCAGACGGCTCCACTGAAAAGGATAACGTGTTGATTAGAAAGGTAGGCGATATAACATCTACAAATACTGTAGATCATATTGATTTAACAAATAAAATTGATACTGATTTGGCATCAAAACTAGCCGGCTCAAGATTTGCGGTGCTTAAAGGAAGTTTAGCCAAACTTCAAAGGGCATTAATTTCTTTTATGTTAGATATAGCCAGTAAAAATGGTTATGAAGAATATTATTTACCTTACATGGCAAATAGAGAGTCATTAATTGGAACTGGAAATTTACCTAAATTTGAAGAAGATTTATTTAAAACTTCAGATAACTTGTATTTAATTCCTACAGCAGAAGTTCCATTAACTAATATTTACAGAGATGTTTTAATAAATGAAGACCAATTACCAATCAAATTAACAGCTCATACACCGTGTTTCAGATCTGAGGCAGGTAGTTACGGTAGAGACACTAAGGGTCTTATCAGGCAACATCAATTTGAAAAAATTGAGTTATTCAAAATTTCAAACCCTGAAACATCAATGGGAGAATTAGAAGGTTTATTAGCTAATGCTGAGGAGATACTTCAACTACTTGAACTTCCATATCAAGTTATTGAGTTATGTGCAGGGGATATTGGTTTTTCTTCATGCAAAACCTTTGATATTGAGGTCTGGATGCCAAGTCAAAATAAGTATAGAGAGATTTCTTCCTGTTCAAACTTTAGTGATTTCCAAGCAAGAAGATCTAATATAAAAATTAAATCTAAAGAGGGCAAGTATTTTGCCCACACAATAAACGGCTCAGGCTTAGCGGTAGGAAGAACATTAATAGCACTCTTAGAAAATGGTTATGAAGGATCCAGTGCAATCATGCTTCCAAAAGTACTAGAATCATATTTTGGCTCCACAAAAATAGAAGTTTAGTAATCTCCACATAAAATTTACATAACTTTGACAATAATATCTTGAGTATTTTTTTTTATCTGTACATAATGTAGGTATAACAATTTAACGGGGATAATTAATATGTTTAATAAATCAAAGTTCCTTCTAACTGGGTTCTTCTTGGTTACTCTATTCTCACTCAATTCTTTTGCTTCAAATGATACTACATCTGCCTTAAGAGGTGATGCTGGTGTTAGTTCTGCAAGTGTTGAGGTGACTCACTTACCAACTGGTGTTAGTAAAACAACAACATCTGACTCAAATGGTATTTTTTCTGTAGGTAACCTAAGGCCTGGTGGTCCTTATAAAATTACTATTTCTGCATCTGGATATGCAACAGAAACTTTAGAGAATGTTTATTTAACAGTATCTGAGACTGCTAAACTTTCAGTTAATTTAGTCTCAACAGCAGATATTGATGATGTTGTTGTCACTGGTACCAAATCGGCATCTGTTCAAACTTCTTTAGCAGTTACAGCTCAGGATATTGAAAATATTCCAAGTATTGAAAGATCAATAGCAGACTATGTTAAAAAAGATTCCAGGATTTTTGTTGAAGGTACATCAAGAAATGCAACAATTTCTGTTTCTGGTACTAACAATAGATACAATAACTTTACAGTTGATGGTATTGAGCAAAACGACCAACTAGGTCTAAATGCTAATGGTTTTCCGTCAGTAAGAAATCCAATAAGTATTGAAACAATCGAACAGTTGCAAGTTGATATTAGTCCTTTTGATGTTTCTAAAGGAAATTTTACTGGTGCTAGTATTAATGCTGTTACTAAATCAGGTACAAACGAATTCAAAGGTGCTTATTATGAATATAGTACTGATGAGGATGATGTTGGAAAACTAAATGATGAAAGAGCAAGTCAGTTTAGCGATGAAACAAAAGGCTTTGTTTTAGGTGGACCAATTATTAAAGATAAACTATTCTTTTTTGCCTCAGTTGAAGAATTTACATCTGTAACTCCAGCTGAACCTTATACATATAGAACCGCTACCCAAGCATTGATAGATGAAGTGAGGCAGCAAACTATTGATTTATATAACTATGATCCAGGTACTACATCTTTTCTACCTCCGCCTGAAATGGCAGATAAAGAATTACTTAAACTTGATTGGTACATAAACGATAATCATAGATTAGAGTATGTTTACAGTTTTTCTGAAGATAATCAGGTTAGACCATATAACTATGACATAAGATTCAGTTCACATTATTACAATTATCCAGCTAAGACTGAGAAAGATACATATGCTTATTATGGAGATATCTCTGACAACTTATATGTTCAAGTAAAATATTCAGAAGTTGAGTGGGCTAATGATCAGGACTCACTTGGTGGAGAAGATTTCCCTCATGTTGAAATTAAAATTGATCAACCTGATGGAACATACACTGGTACTGGATCGAGAGAGGTTATTTTCCTTGGTCCTGATAAATACAGAAGTGCTAACGAAGGTTTTGCTTTTGATGAAATTCTTAATTTAAAAGCTGTTTATACCATGGGTAATCATGAGATAACTATGGGTTATGACAGTATTGATAAAAGACTAGGAAATTTATTTATCTCCAGAGAAAATGGAGCATATAAATTTGATGGTGTTGATAATTATTATGCTGGAATACCTTCATATTTCAGATTCAATAAATCTGCTACTGGAGATCCATACTATGCAATGGCTGGATTTAGTGGGACTTTTGAAACTTTCTACGTTCAAGATAAGTATTATGTTTCTGATATCTTAACTGTTAACTATGGACTTAGATATGATAGCTTTGAGATGGACATGGGTCCTGCATACAATGAATATGGTTCAACTGTATTAGGTTTTAGAAATGATACTCCTGCTAGTACAAGTATTGTACAACCAAGATTTGGTTTTCAATTAGATGCTTCTGACTTTAATTTATTCAGCTCAGATAAGATTGTATCTGCTGAATTAAGAGGTGGTTATGGTTTATTTGCTGGTAGAGTTCCTAATGTTTGGATTGCTAGCCCATTTGCTAACTCAGGAGTTGTACAATATGGTTCTAGAACCGGTAGATTTGCTGCAGGTACTCCAGAATGTACTACTGGTGCTGAGATAACTTGTTTTAAAGCTCCAGAAACAATCTATCAAGATTTCCCTTATTCTGATTATGCAAGCACAAGTACGGCTCAGGGAATAGATCCTAATTATGATACACCGTCAACATGGAAGCTAAATTTAGAGTTATTACTTACCACTGCTAATGGTTATGACTTAAAAATTGCTTATAACAAGGATGATGCTGAGGATGGTGTTGGCTTCTCTGACGCTTCAGCTACAGTAGATCAAGTTGGTAAAACAGGTATTGTTAAATATGATTCCGATGGAGCCTATTACATTACTAATGGTCCTGGCGCATCATCAGATTCAATTACTTTATCTCTAGATAAAGAATTTGATAATGGTGTAAGTGTTTTTGCTAGTTACACAGGTTTAGATGCTACAAATGCATGGAACGGTACATCTTCTCAATTATCTTCAAACCTAGAATATAATCCTAGAGTAGATTTGATGAATGTATCTGAAGGTAAAACACCTTGGGCAATTGAAAACAGATTAGTAGCTGGTCTTAACTACACAGCTAACTGGTTTAAAAATGCTCCAACTAACTTTTCTTTATTCTATAAAGTTTATTCAGGTAAGAGATTTAGTTATGTTTTTGATGGTATGTATGATGGCTATGATGATGGAAATACCTTAATTTATATTCCTACAGCAAACGATCCTAATGTAGTTTACTCTGGAATATCTGAAGGCGAGGTGCTAACTGCAGTTCAAGGTCTTGGTACTCCAGGTATGCATGTTGAGGCTAATTCTGGCGAACTTCCGTATACACGTCAACTAGATATGAGGATTGCACAAGAAATACCAACTTATCGTGATCAAAAATTGGTACTTTATTTTGATTTGCTTAATGTTCTTAACTTTATCAATGAAGATAAAGGACATTCATATTTCCAAAGATATGGAGCAAGGCAAATTCTTGAAACAAGTGGTCTAAATAACGATGGTCAAATAGTTATAACTGGTGTTGATACTAGGGGAGCTAGTATTGATTCATATGCATCTAGATATAGAATGCAATTTGGTTTTACATATAAGTTTTAACTATTAAACAATATTAAAAAGGCAGTTTTTACTGCCTTTTTTTTTGATAGAATAAATTATGGATAATCATATACCTAAACTGTCTTTAGATAGACTTTTAAAAAATGATGATGAATCATTGAACTTATTATCAAATGCATTATCAAATCATGGTTTTTTTGTTATAACAAATCACGAAATACCTCATACACTCTTTAATAAAGCATACAAATACTCTGAAAAATTTTTTAATCTTGATACAGCATTAAAAAATAAATACTCATTTAGAGAAAATGCCGGTGCTAGAGGGTATACACCATTTGGTAAAGAAACTGCATTAGGTGAAACTGTTCCTGATTTAAAAGAGTTTTGGCATCACGGCCCTGTAATCGATGAATCGTACGATAGCAGAATTATGAAAAATATTTATGTTAATGAAATTGATGAATTTAATATTGTATTTGACGAATTATTTAATCAGATGAATAGCCTTGGTGCTAAACTTCTATCATCTATCAGTTTAACCCTTGGTCTGGATGCAGATTTTTTTAATACATCAACTGATAAGGGTAATTCTTTGTTAAGACTCATTCATTATCCACCTTCTAACAATGAAAATATTTATAGAGCTAGAGAACATGCAGATATTAATTTAATTACATTGCTTATAGGTGCAAATGAACCCGGTTTAGAGGTTAAAGACAAATCAGGAAATTGGATTCCCGTCAGCTCATCATACGAAGATATTGTATGCAATATTGGTGATATGATGCAGCTAATAAGTGACAAGAAGCTCAAAAGTACTCCTCATAGAGTAATTAAATACAAAACTGATGAAACAAATTCTAGATATAGTATTCCGTTTTTTATGCATCCGTCCCCAGATACAATCTTAAGATCTGTTTTTAATGAACATGATAAAGGTGTTTTAGCTCATGATTTTTTAGATGAAAGATTAAAGGCTATTAAGTTATACTAATTCTATGTCTGCATTTAATTTTATCCATATAATAATAGGCTTTATCGGTCTAATTCTTTTAGCAGTACCATTTTCTAATAACTATAAAATTATCAATTATAGATATATTTTTTATGGAATATTATCGCAACTGATTCTAGCTGCAATACTGCTAAAAGTTCCATTTATAATAAGCTTTTTTGAGTTGCTTGGTAACGGTGTAACTATTTTACAAAATGCTACCGTTGAAGGTGCAAGTTTTATATTTGGATACCCACCCTCAGATAACGATTCTGTATACAGATCTTTATTAGAAACATTTGCATTTGGTGTTTTGCCATACATTATTGTTATGTCATGTGTGTCTGCAATCCTTTGGTATTGGGGAGTTCTCCCATTTATTGTGAATTTAATTTCAAAAGCGTGTCAAAAGTTATTTAATATTGGTGGTCCTGTAGGGTTGGGTGCTGCCGCAAACGTTTTTATCGGTCAGGTTGAAGCTCCATTACTTATTAAGCCTTATGTAAGCAAACTTTCGAATAAAGAATTATTAATACTTATGACAGCCGGGATGGCTACAGTAGCAGGGTCTGTTATGGTAGCCTTAATTTCAATACTTGAGGTTCAATTTGCATCAGTAAATTTGATACAACATTTTTTAACAGCATCTGTTTTATCAGTACCAGCTGCAATAATGTATGCGAACATCATGATTCCTTCAAATGAAATTACCGATTCATCAGAGAGCTCTAATACTAAAGTTTATAACAGCACCATGGATGCTATTACAACAGGCACAGCTCAAGGTTCAAATATAGCTGTAAGTGTTGGTACTATACTTATAGCTGTTATAGCACTTGTATATATAGCAAACTCATTCCTTTCTCTATTAGGTGGTTATATTGGGATCAATTTATCTATAGAGATGATTCTAGGTTATTTATTTGCGCCTATAACTTGGTTAATGGGAATTCCATGGAATGAGGCCGTAATTGCTGGTGAACTATTAGGATTAAAGACAACACTCAATGAGTTTGTTGCTTATCCTGCGCTTGCATCTTTAGAAGATGGAGCTATGTCAGAAAGATCAAAATTAATTACATTTTATAGCTTATGTGGTTTTGCAAACTTTTCTTCTGTTGGGATATTAATATCTGGCATCGGAGCTATGGCACCTGAGAGGAAAGATGATTTAATTAAAGTATCTTTTAAAGCACTTGTTGCTGCAACTTTGGCATCTTGTATGACAGGTCTTGTTGTTGGTTGTTTTATTTAATTATATAGGACAATAAATAAATTTAAATATGATGCAAAAAATAACCAAAGAACATATGGAATAAATAAAAATCCTGATAATTTATCTTGATAGAACATTTTTAAATTTAATCTTATATTTAAATAAATTAGTAACCATATATTTAATAATGCTACAAAGGGCATTTGAAAAGCAAAAAATAACCAAGACCAAAAAGCGTTGAATATTAATTGGATCAAAAATAAATTTTTTGTTTCATTGAATGTTCTGAAAGCAGATATAGACATTAATAAATAGAGAATTGGCCAAACAATACCAAAAACATATCCTGGAGGATTTAGCGGAGATTTGATTAAGTCTTGATACCAAACATCATCAGCGGTATTGGAAGATGCAAGACCGCCAATTATGAGAGCAAGAATTACATATATAAAAACTGAAAATTTTGAAGAAAAAAACAAAAGTTATCTTTTTCTAAAAAATCTAAAAATTGAATTAGAA
>MDSV01192406.1_pt1 | contig 10353 bp, 8 predicted proteins | sample 810851 | NCBI WGS metagenome assembly MDSV01 (sample SAMN05326640, study PRJNA326480) | marine metagenome | isolation source: seawater | place: Atlantic Ocean: North East | collected 2012
AGAATTTCAAAATTATATTTTACCTGATGTAGGTGAGTTAAGATTAATTTTAACACCAACAACACCTGATTGGGCTAAAGATTTACCAACATATACACATCCAAACGATATAAGAACATTAATAAGAGTTGTAAATGAATTAGGACAAGAAGTTAACCCTTCAAATCAATTTAATGGAAGTGTATTATTTTACATTTACAACGATGGAACAATAGAAAAACGTATAAAATAAGTTATGGAACAACAACAATTCCCAACCGAAATGGTTACATTACCTTCTAAAGGTTTATTATACCCAGAAGAAAGTCCTTTAAAAAAAGGAGAAATCGAAATGAAATATATGACTGCTAGGGAAGAAGATATTCTAACGAACCAGAATTTAATCGAAAACGGTACAGTTATAGATAAATTATTACAATCACTTATAATTACTCCTATCAATTACAATGATTTATTAATAGGTGATAAAAATGCAGTATTAGTAGCTGCTCGTATTTTAGGATATGGTAAAGATTATGAGTTTGAATACAATGGTGAAAAAATAGATGTTGATTTAACTACTATAAATGATAAACCATTAAACGAATCTATAAGTAAAAGCGGTAAAAATAAATTTACATTTAAATTACCAGCCTCTAATATAGAAATTACATTTAAACTTTTAACCCATGGTGATGAACAGGCAATTGCAAGTGAATTAAAAGGTCTTAAAAAAATCAACAAAAATTCATCTGCTGAATTATCTACAAGAATGAAACATATTATTACTTCTATTAATGGTGATTATGATAAATCAACAATTAGAGAATTTGTAGACACAAAATTCTTAGCAAGAGATTCAAGAGCATTAAGAAATTATATTGTAGATCTTCAACCAGATGTTGAGTTAACTTTTGATTATGAAAATAAAAATGGAGACTTTGTAAAAATACCTGTTCCCATTAATCTCAACTTTTTTTGGCCTGACGCCTGAGTATAGAGGCTTATTATTTACTCAAATACATGATTTAGTGTTCCATGGAGGTGGTGGATTCATACACTCAGAAGTATATAATATGCCTATTTGGATGAGAAGATATCATATCCAAAAAATCAACGAGTATAATAAAAAACAACAAGAATTAATAGATAAACAGAAAGGTAAATCGAATGTGGGTGATGGTAAAGTAAAAGGACCTAATATAACTCCTTCTTCAACTTATAATTTTTAAATTAAAGACATCGTATGATGTCTTTTCTTTTTTAATATTTATTATAGAATAATACTGTATTATGGCAACTAACGACGATTTAGAAAAACAAAACAAACTCTTAAAAGATCAAGGAGTAGAGGCAGGATTTTTAGATAATGCTTATAAATCTATTGCTGCTACATTATCAAATATGTTTGAAGACGTAATTGATAATCTTAACGGTATTGATACTGTAGGGGCTAAAATAGCTAAATCGTATGAAAGAGACATAGTAGGTTCTATAAAAAAGATGTCGGGAGGGTTAGAAGGTAATTTATCCCTTGTTCAAAAAATGAATAAGGGTCAAAATATTGCAAAAGATTTAACTAAGAAACAAGAGGAACTTGATAGAAGAAATTTATTAACTAAACAAAAAATTAATAGAGTTTTTGGTGAAGGTAGTGATATGGCTAATGAGATGCATAAGCAATTAGTGGATACCCATCAAGCAGAATCAGATAACATTAAAAACCTTAGAAAAAAAAATACTGAAACTCAAAAAGCTAAATCTCTTACATCACTATTACGTGAAAATCTTGAAGGTGTTACTGACAAACTAGATAAATCAGGTACCCTAACCGAAATTTTAAAAGGTAATTTTGAAGATGTAGTTACACCTGCTAGACTAACTGAATTAAGTTTTGCATTCCTAGTAGACTCTATGCTTAAGGGAAGTACTCATATAAATAATATTCAAAAAGATCTTGGAATTAGTTATTCTGAAGCCCGAGGATTAGCAGGAGAAATAGCCATCACCGCAGCAGCATCCGAAGATTTAAGGGTAACAACTGAAGGAATATTAAAAGCTAACCAAGCTATTAATTCAGAATTCCAAACAGCAGCTGTACTTAATATGCAAATGCTTGCAAGTGCTACTAGTATACTAGATGCTGGAGTAATGACAGCTGAAGCTACTTCTCAACTAGCAGGGGATGCTGCAAGGTTAGGTATGACTTTTGACCAATCTTTACAAACACAAGAAGATGCTGTAAATGCCGTAAATGCTCAAACAGGAGCCCAAATAAGTTTAAAAACAGTTTTAGAAGCTTCTAACCAAGTGTCAGGCCAAATTAGAGCCCAATTAGGTGCTAATCCTGAAGCAATAGCAAGAGCAGTAACACAAGCAAAGGCATTAGGATTTGAATTAGAACAAATTGCATCATCAGGAGAAGCTTTATTAAATTTTGAATCATCAATTGAAAATGAATTACAAGCAGAATTACTTACAGGAAAACAATTAAATTTAGAAAGAGCTAGATTAGCAGCCTTAACAGGAGATTTAGAAACCCTTACATCAGAAATATCAGCAAATGTAGGTGATTTTAATGATTTTACTTCTATGAATGTTCTTCAACAACAAGCTATAGCTTCTGCTGTTGGTATGACTGCAGATCAGTTAGCTAATTCATTAGTAACAGAAGAAAATCGAGCTCAATTATTAGCTGAGGCGGCTGCAAGTGGAAATGATCAAGCAGTAAATCAATTAAAAGCTATGGATGCTGCTGAAAAATTTGAAAAAACATTATCAAAAGTACAAAGTATTATAGGAGATATAGGAATAGCATTTGCTCCTATAATTGATGGATTTGCTGCTGTAGTAGGATTTATTGCAGAATCAAAAATAGGAATGGCTGCATTAGCAGGAATAATGGTTACTGTAGCTGGTTTATCTATAGCATCTTCTATAGCAAATATTATGAGTTCATTTGGTATGGTTCCTTTTGGTATAGGAGTCCCTTTAGGTATAGCAGCGGTAGCAGGTATGTTAACTACAATAGGTGCAGGTATAGCTATGGTTATGAATGATGGTGTAATAGGTTCAGATGGTGGAATGGTAGTTAGTGGTCCTAAAGGATCAATCCAACTAAATAAAGATGATTCAATAATAGCAGGAACCAATTTAGGTGGGGGTGAAAGAGAAAAATTTGATTACAATAAAATGGCTAGTGCAATGTCTAAAGTCCAAATTAGTACTTCAACAGTATATGATTCATTTAGAGCAAAAAGTCAAGCATCTAATCATGGTTCTTATCAAAGTGATGCAAGACATCAAACGAAATTCGCTTAATTTAATATTTATAACTAAAACACAATATTATGTCATTATTAAACAGAAAAAGTAATTTAGATTTAGTAGGTCAATTTGCAAAACCTGAAATAGAAGATTCACTTACTGTAACTCCTGAAGTATCAAAAGCAGAAGTAGTAGGAAGTTTTGCTAATGTTAATAATCCTAGTATGTTTGCTTTAGGACCTGAACCTTTAGTTAAACCTAATGAAATAGATACTTTACATGAAAGTAATTTAGAAGCTATGTACACAAGTACAACTAATCCTTTATCTTCATATGGAGCAGGACAACCAGGTAGTACTTGGCCTTCATTATCACCAACAGGATTAGATTTAAATGGGAATACTCCACCAAAATATGAAGATAATATGCCTGGATAATGGGATTACAAAACTTATATTCTAATTTATCAACATCTGGTTATCCTAACCACGAAGATACTTCATTAAAATATGGGGCAGGGTCCCCTATATTTGATGGTGTTTTTGAATCCAACACATTAGATTTTGGTAAAGGTACTGCATTTGATAGACCTAATATGAGTTTTAGTAATCAACCTTTTCTTAATAAAAAACTTTTTATGGCAGAACCTGAAGTAGTAACGGATGGATTGGTTAGAGGAGGTATAGTTACTGCTACTCAAAGATCTCTTCAAGATGTTGAAAGAATCAGTAAGTTTCTTTTAACACCACAAGGTGTAGGTTTTTTAACTAAACAAACAGGATTACAAAGATCTAATCCAGTAATTAGAACAAAAATTAAAGCTGAAGCTGAAGAAGGTGATAATATTTTTGATAAAATAGGAGATTTTGTCGAAGACTTAGAAGGATCTTTCTCAAATCAAAGATTTTATAATTTAGGTGTAAATACTTTGGCATCAATAGCAGGAGCAGCTGCAGGTATTCATGTTAAAAGAGAAGGTTCAACACCCATATCTGATCCTAATGAATTTGAAGGTTATACTAATGATATAAAAACAATAAGTGATAATACCTCAGCTAATAGATTAATTAAATTACATAAAACTCATATAACCAATGAGAATGACGGCCCATTTATCCTAAAACCAATAGACTCATATTCAGGCGGTCCTGATTCTGTATATGGTATAGGCCAAACAACTATTAATCAATATGTAAGTACAACTTTTGACAGTCAATTATTTGGTATTTTTGATGATACTATAACACAAGAAACTGTAGAACTTGCCGATCCAGAGGCCGTAGTAGAAACTAATATTGATGATACTCAAGCAGTATCAACATTTAGTTTCGACGATTATCAAATTTTAAAACCACCAAAAGATATAGGTGGATACCCAGGCGGTACCGTACGAAAAAAAGCATATGAAGCACGACAAGGTAAAATATCCCCTTACCATGTTTCTTATAATGGGGGGCCAGACGCTATTAATGGACAAGGTCTTAAGTTATCAACAAAACAAGGAGCTTATCCAAGTACAGGGATAAAAGATTTTATCCCCTTTAGATTTGAAGCAGTTTACACAGAACATCCTAATTTATCTGATTTTATAGTGTTTAGAGCATTTTTAGATTCATTTAATGACAATTTTAATGCTGAACATAATTCTTTTAATTATAATGGTAGAGGAGAAACATTCTACACTTATAATGGATTTACACGTAATATAGATTTTAGTTTTAAAATAGCAGCTCAACACAGAGATGAAATGAAGCCTTTATACCAAAAATTAAATAATTTAATTTCTAATACTGCTCCTGACTATAGTGAAATAGGTAGAATGAGAACCCCATTTATGAAAATAACTGTAGGTGATTGGTGTAGTAGATTACCTGGTATTTTAAATTCCATATCGTTATCATGGCAAAAAGATTATCCTTGGGATTTAGGTGGAGACCCTAAAACTGATCCTAAAACTTCAGGTTTAATATTACCTCATGTATTAGATGTGCAAGTACAATTTACACCAGTTCATCAATTTATGCCAGAAAAATCTTCCAGATTATCTGATGACCCATTTAAATTCAAAAACACACCATTTATAAACATTACTCCTTAGAATGCCTAGTAGATTAAATTATATAACAGAAAAAAGAACTAATGGTAAAAGATATTATAGAAATCTAAAATACCCTGAAATACCTTTATCAGTAAATGATTTATATATTACTACAACAGTAGGTGATAGATTAGATTCTTTAGCATATGATTTTTTAAATGATGTGGATTTGTGGTGGATTATAACTACAGCAAACCCAGACGTTATAAGAAGAGATAGTTTTAATTTAAAACCAGGAATAGAAATCAGAATACCTGATAATGTTCAGGGTATAATAGAAGCATTTGAAGCATTAAATAAATAGTTATGTCTATATTTAAAGAAACCTTTCGAGATTTTGTTTTTAATCAATTAAAAATAAGAGAAACAATTTTTGATGTAGGGAGAGGAAATATTCCTGAGTTAGGAAATAGGCTATCAGGTGTTGCTAAAACAACTTTAAAAGACGATACTTCTGTAACACTACCTCCAGGTGCCTTTTATACAAACACAACTTCAAGACAATGTACTATTAGAATGTCTTCAGGGGCTGATTTAAAAAAAGATAATACCTTATTAGATGAACATGATAAAGATTTTAGACCAAAAGATATGCATAATGAAGGATTAGCTATCCGTTATATGCTTGAAGGTGGTATTCCAGCTAAAGATATTGATTTTATAAACAATAGAGGAAATGATAAAGGTACTTCTGAAAATCCTATTAAAGTTATCCCTAGGGGTAGAGGTACAAGACAATTTCCTAGAGGTACAAAAGATTATGGTTCAGCATATGGTGATCCTTACATTCGTTCAAATGCAAAAGATGGTTTTGGTATAGTACCAATGCCTGGTATTATAGATGCTGAAATTAGAACTAAAACAGCTTATGGTTCTTTAAGAGATGCAAAAGTTAATTTTACATGCCATAATAGACGTCAATTAGATATTTTAGAAACTCTTTATATGAGACCAGGAATGCCTATTCTTTTAGAATGGGGTTGGAATCCTTATATAAGTAATGATGGTAAAAGAGAAAATTATTTTCCTTATTTATGGGAATGGTTTAATCAAAATTCTTCTATAAATGATATAAATAAAATCATTCATCAAAGAATAGAATTATCAGGTGGTAATTATGATGGTTTTGTTGGGTATATTAAAAACTTTGAAATTACTTCTAGACCAGATGGGGGATATGATTGTACTACTGAATTAGCTGCAATGGGGGAAGTATTAGAAGGTTTAAAAGGTAAAAGTAGTGGTTTTACTCTTCATCTACCAGTGCAGCTAGCAGGTATTCAAACTGATAGTGAAGAAAATATAGAAGTAGATAATTTAGAATATTATTTAAATGCATTAATAGGATACTGTGAAGCTTCTAACGCATCTAGGGATGATAGATATGCAGACAGAAGCAATGTAAGGTATGGGGCATCTTTTTTTGGTAAAAATAAAATAAAATATTTAGGGGCAATAGTTCGAGATATAGTACCTCTAATAAATTCTGACTATAAAACTAATGTTTCAGAAGAACAAATTAAAGATTTTCAAGAAAATATAATGCAAAAATCACTAAACGATTTTGCAAAATTATTTTCAAATAAGGAACTTGATAAAGTTCGAGAATATTTAGGTGATCCTTATTATGGTAGATATATATTATTTAAAGGAGAGACCGTGGCCTCATTTGATGATTCTAACAATACTAAATCAACTGAACATTATATAAAATGGGAATTATTAGCTTTAATTTTAAATAATTTAGTTTTTAATACTTACCAAGAAGGGAGTAAAGTTTCCCCCCTTACTGAAATTACATGGAGAGATGAGGCTCCTAATACAAAATTAAAATCATATTTAAAATATTCTAAGTATGATTTTAAAAACTTTGATAATAATGAAATTTCATTTTTTGTAGATAATAGTAAAGTAACCACCCCATTATCAGATATAATGGATATGAGTATTGATCCTTCTGTTTGCTTATTACCACATCAATTAGATAATATTAATAATTCTACTATTAATGATCAAGAATATAATACAATAGAAAATACTACTGATAATAGATCTATAAGTGATATATATATAAATTTGGAATATCTTCTAAAACTTTATAAAAAAACAAGATATAAAGGAGATGAAATAAATGAAGACTTTAATTTATTCACTTTTTTACAAACAATATGGGAAAAAGATATAAATAACGCATGTGCTAACACCCACGAATTTACTATACACACAGAAAAAACTAATAGTAATCTTATTAGAATAATAGACATGCAACAAAATGTAAAAATAAAACCAAAAGATTTATATGAATTTAAAATACAAGGTAATGAATCTATAGTAAGAGATTTTAATTATAATACTACTATAGATAGTAAATTAAGTGCTACTATATCAATTGCATCTCAAGCCCCTAATTCTATAAGTAACCTAGACGCAGTGTCATTTGCTGCATTTAATAAAAATATAAAATATAGATTTTTTAAAGAACCAGTAGAAGAAACCTCTACTACTATAAAAAGAAAAGGCGAACAGTATACAAAAGACATAGAAACATTAAAAACTATGTTATCATTTTTATATGAATATAAAGTATCTATTTTAAAAGGAGATTTTAAAAATGAAGGTAATTCAAATCTTCAAGTTTCTACTGCTAAAAGATATATCCAAAATATAGAATCTAAAATAATATCTTTAAAATCTCGATATAGTAAAACTGATGAAGCTAATAATATTTATAGGGGTTATAGAAAAAGAACAAGATCTAATATTTCAAAATCAACAGTAATACCTTTAAAATTTAATTGTAAAATTGATGGTATAGGTGGTTTAGTAATAGGTAATGTTTTTAAAATAAATAAAAATTTTTTACCTAAAGGATATGATGGAGAAGATATAGCTTTTGCTATAATGTCTGAAAATCAAAAAATCACAGCAGGACAAGATTGGACTACAGAATTTTCAGGACAACTTATATTATTAGATTTAGATAAATTTAATGGTGAAGAATGGGATGATATACTTTGGGATGATACTGCAAACACAGCAGGAGAAAAAGACAGACAGCAGGGTGCGATAATAATTAGTGCAAACAGAGATGATAAAAACATAACACGACAACAACAAATTCCTGATCCTAATGTAACTTCTATTCCTGAAAATGGAGATATTTTCTTAAAAGTTTCAAGAGCTAAAGTAAGAGATGAAGCAGAAATCAACAATATGGGTAGTAACCCTATTGACTTTAATAACAATATTATAGGATACATTACAGGAAATCAAGGCATGAAGTTAGGAACAGTTGTTAAACAAATACGAGAAGATGAAAGAACAGACATAATTGAAATTACTAGTGGTGATGGTGGTATTATTTTAACTGAGTCTGATAAAGCAACTTTAGGATGGGGTACTGATGTTAAAGAAGGTGTTAATTATGAATTAGTAGATGATAACATTGATATAGGAATTAATGGAATAACTTCTTATAATGGTAAGTGGTATATACCTGAAGGTATTAGATGGAAATTTGAAAAGAAAGGAGTTCAGTGGAATTGGTTCTTAATAGAATTTCTCTCGGGAGAACCAAGAAAATTTGGATTTGAAGGAGATGAAGCTATAATATCAGGCACAGGAGGCTGGGGAGATGGTGATGAATGGATAGATGGAAATAAAGGATGGATGAGAGAAGACACCCTCTGTACCGAAAATTACACAACACCACAATAAAAAATTATGGCATATATACCTAAATCAAAAGTAAATATATTAGATACTCCTGGTGGTGAATTTATAATAAAAAGAACTAACCAAGATTATATTGGTAAATATATTGAACTAAGTAATGGTAAATATTATGCTGGAACTAATTCTTCACAATTAGATAAAGAATTAATAATCCCTTTATCTTCTAATAAATTAGGAGAAAGTAAAAATGCTAAAATTTATCAAAATTTAAAATTAGAAAAGACCAAATTTCATACTAAAATTAAACCAGTTTACCCTACAAAGACTCCCCCTATAGAAGAAGATTATAATAGAGGATATTACACTAGATATTTTGCTAAAAAAGTAAACGAATTAAGAGGTTATATGGAAATAAATGTTGATATATTTGATTCTATTAATCAACAAAAAAAAGAATATGATTTTTATCTATACCAAGTAGGATCACTTACCTGGAATTTAAAAAACGGAACAGCTACTTCTAATTTTAAAAATCTCCAAATATTAGAAAGAACATTCCCCTTTTTATCTATTATATTTCCTGTATTAAATGAGTTTGAAATAATAGATAGTACATTAACCACTCAAGGTGGTGAATTATATTATGAAGATGGAAGAGAATATATAGGTCCTTACCATATACATGAAGATATTCCTATGGTAGGTATCGAACATACAGAAGAACCACACGCTACTTTATATTATAGTCAAGATTTACAAGACCAAAATCAATCAATTAAAGACTTTATGAACCAAAATCTTTTTGAACTCCAAATACAAAATATGACAGAAGCCCCAATGGCCCCTACAACAAATAGATCTGCAGAAGGTGGTTCTCCTACAGGAGGCTCTTCAGGTGGTTCATCAGGTGGCTCTTCAGGTGGTTCTTCAGGTGGTTCTTCAGCTGCTTCTTCTGGTGGAGGAGGTGGCTCTTACTAATATTTTTTATACATTGATAAGGTATGTTCTATCTTATCGAAACACCCCAACAACTCGCAGAAATGCGCGATATTCTTACAGACAAGTGTTATATTGACTATGTCTTAGGAAATGACAATACTCATCCTGCTCTTGCAGAGATTATTGCTATATACGTTTCTTCGTTTGAACGTAAAGGATTCATATTACCCTTAAACCACCCAGAGTGCATTAATTTAGATAAAGATGAAGTTTGGCAGTGGATAAATAGCAATTCATTTTATACAAAAGATTCTAAAGCAGCTCGACATATCAACCCTACGAACCCTCATACGGATATACAACATTTACATTACAAACAAATAAACTTACCATTC
>MDSV01206981.1_pt1 | contig 10353 bp, 9 predicted proteins | sample 810851 | NCBI WGS metagenome assembly MDSV01 (sample SAMN05326640, study PRJNA326480) | marine metagenome | isolation source: seawater | place: Atlantic Ocean: North East | collected 2012
TGTTAGGAAAAAGAGGGGAAGGTTTTAAAATAGCAATGAATGCACTAAATGTTGGCAGAATTAAATTGGGTGTTGCTGTAAATGGTGCTGCTAAAAAAACAATTAATTATGCAATATCTTATGCTAATGAAAGAATACAATTTAAAACACCAATTTCATCATTTGGGGCAATTCAATATAAGATTGCAGAAATGGCAACTAAAATATATGTAGCTGACGCGGCAAATTACAGGTGTGGTCAAAACATAGAAAACCGCATTAAAACACTTGAAAAAGAAGGATTATCTAGCCAAAAAGCGAAACTAAAAGGATTTCAGGAATTTTCTATTGAATGTGCAATTTTGAAAGTTTTTTGTTCTGAAGTAATTCAATATGTTTCAGATGAGGCTGTACAGATATATGGTGGAATGGGGTTTTCTGCAGAATCAGAAGTTGAAGCATGTTATAGAGATGCTAGAATTTCTAGAATATACGAGGGAACTAATGAAATAAACAGATTACTAATTGTGAAAATGATTCTTAAAAAGGCTTCTTCTGGTGAAATTGATTTAATGAAATCTGTGAAAGAAGTTGTCAATGAGATTATGAGTATTCCTTCATTTAATAAGCCTTCTAAAGAACTTTTTGAAGATGAAAAAAATAATCTTAAAAATTTCAAAAAAGCTTTTTTATTAATAGCCGGAATCTGTTTTGATAAGTTGGGATCTACATTAGCTGAAGAGCAGGAATTAATGATGAATATTTCAGAAATGATTATAGAAATATATTTACTAGAATCTGCCTTATTGAAAACTGAAAAATTAATTACTTTAAACCCTAAAGAAAGTTTCAGAGAACAAATAGCTATGTGCCAAAATTTTCTTCACAATACTGCAGAAAAAATTCATTTAAATGGAAAAGAAGCTATTTATGCAATAGCCACTGGAGATGAACAAAAGATTTTGTTACTAGGACTTAAAAGATTTACAAAAGTTTCTCCAATTAATTTAAAAGAAAAAAGAAGATTAATAGCTAAAAAACTGATAAATAAAGGAAAGTATTGTTTTTAATTTAAAATAATAAACTTCCACCAAAAACAAAATTGATGCCTTGAAAAGAGGCATATACATAGGAAGCATCAAATGTATATCCATTAGGGTTATTGATAGGGTCATTCACATTTTGATCAAAAGGATCATAAGCTCTTAAAATTGAATTATCAGGTGGAGTAAAATTGGTGAAGTTTCTAATTCCAATAAATGCAGTCCAACCTCTAGGTAAATCTTTAGTTAACTTAAAGTTATGTATTGTATATGGTGAAGAATATTCACTTCTTATATCATTTTCTAAAATTGGTAGTCTAATTGGACCATAATTCGTTGCAGCATAATTCGCCCTTATACCCAAGTCTCCAAAGTCATACATAATCATCCATTTAATACTGTATTTTTCAGCTAATAGTTGTCTGTTTTTAAAAATTGTTCCATTATTTAGTTCTTCAAAATTGGCAACATCTAATAATGTAGAATTTATAGAAATTTTTAATGGCGATTTTTTAAATTTAACTAACCATTCTGTAGTTAATCCCTTTGCAATTGCATACCCATTTAAGTTTTTATAAATAATCTGATTGTCATTCGATAAAAAATCTGGAATAATTTTATTAGAAAATCTAGATTGAAAAATAGAAGTTTCAAAGTTGATATTTACCTTTTCATTACTCCAATCCTTACTTAATGTAAGATTAATATTTTGGGAAATTTCTGGTCTCAACTCTTCTAAAAAAATCACTTCTCTCGAACCAGTGAGAGCGGCATGATCTTCTGTGAACACATTTACTACTCTAAACCCATTTCCATATCCAACCCTTAATGTAGAAGAAGGATTGAGATTCCATTGATAATTTACTCTTGGCGAATGAATGAAACCATGTTTTGTATGATAATCAGACCGCCATCCAAGTAATAATTGTTGATTGTCAAAAAGCTGGAAATTATCTTGCACAAATATTCCAGGTAACCACCACTTATCATTTTTAAGAGTTGCTGGCGTATTGTCATCATAATTGTTAAATCTAAGGGCCAGCCCTGTGAGCAAATGATGTTTTTTAGCCATTTTTTTATGGTATGTAATTTGACTAAAGCCAATGATTTGTTGTGCATCAAAATTTGAAGTACCATACCAAGATTTCTGATCATGCCAGCTAAATGAACTTTGCCACTTTAAGTCTGGATTTTTTAAAGATGTAAAAAAAGAACTGGCCTCTACACGATTGGTTAATATTGATTCGCCATAAACTGTGTTTTTTCCTCGATCTTTAGTTTGCCAGTCCATTTCTCCACCCCATCTATTCTCATTTATAAACCTCAAGGAAATATTTAAAGGATTTAATCTGTTTTTTGAAAAAAACTGCAACTTATTAAAGAGTGAAAATCTATTTTTTAAAGTAAGATCTGTAAAATTATCTTCATTATTATCTATGGGGTTATTGTATAAAAAAATATCCAATGCTGTAAATGATTTCCACCTTTTTTTATCTATTAATTTAAAGGTTAATGAGTTTTGTACTTCACCCCAAGATGATACGTTAAAATCCAACATTATTTTAGGGATACACTCTACACTTTTTGTAACTACATTGATAAGCCCAGCCATTGCTTCAGAACCATAAAGTGTAGACGCTGGACCTTTAATAATCTCTACTTGATTTATTAAACTTGTAGGAATTCCTTGTAGTCCATAAACTGTAGATAGCCCTCCCATTATTGGCATACCGTCTATTACTACCATGGAATAAGCACCTTCCATTCCATTAATATGAATATCTCCGGAATTACAAACAGAACAATTTATTTGAGGTCTCAGTCCTGCTATTTGATTAGTTGCATCTACTAAAGATGAAGAAGGAACAGCATTTAAATATTGAGACTTGTATACAGCAATTGGAATAGGACTATCCTTTTTTTTAATTAATTGTAAGGTTCCACTCACTACCATTTCATTAAGAAAATCATTATTTTCTTTCAATTTGAAAACAACTGGATTATTAAAAGATTTGGAAGTGATTTTTATAATTTGATTTTGAAAACCAACTGCAGATGCCTTAAGAGATATTTCTGAGCGATTTAAATGGATAATAAAATTACCAGCTGAATCTGCTACAGTCTTGAAATCTAAATTTAAATCGGTAATATGAGCAAATGGAATTGGAAAATAATTTTGATCCATTACTTTACCAGTAATTGGAACTGATTGAGAAAAAGAACTTAAAAAAAATAGTTGGCAAGAAATAAATAATAAATATCTGATCATTTAAAACAAATTTAGGTTAAATAAATATATTTTTTAGACAAGTCTAAAAAAATATTTAACTTTACTGTAAATGAATTCAGAATCAGAAGAAGATTATTTAAAAGCACTTTACCATTTACAAAAAGAAAGTGATGAAGTGACTACCAATTCTATTGCTGAGTTTCTGGAAATGAAACCCTCTAGTGTAACGGATATGTTGAAGAAGCTTTCAGAGAAAAACTATATCAACTATCAAAAATATAAAGGTTCATCGTTAAGTAAAAAAGGAAGAGTTATTGCTCTTAAAATTATTAGAAAACATCGTCTTTGGGAAACTTTCTTGGTAGATAAACTAGGATTTGGGTGGGGTCAAGTACATATTATTGCAGAACAACTAGAACACATAAAGTCAGAAGAACTTACCGATAGATTGGAATCGTTTTTAGGAAATCCAAAATATGATCCTCATGGTGATCCAATTCCTAACAAAGAAGGTAATATCGAGAAAATGAATCAAAAAGTTCTAATTGAGCTCCAAGAACTTCAAAAAGGAATAATCACAGGTGTTAAAAAAGGAACAGCGAGCCTATTAAGTTATTTAGATAAAGAAAAAATAAAACTAGGCGATAAAATTCAAGTTTTAGAAATTATTGAATTTGATGGTACCTACATTGTTGATATTAATGGCAGAAAATGTACTTTTTCTGAAAAGATTTGTCAAAATTTATTATTAGAAACTTATGATTGAAACTTTAAAGTTTTGGTTTGTAAATCAAAATCCCATATTTCAAGCTCTTCTAGCAGGTGTTTTTACATGGGTAGTAACAGCTATTGGCTCTGGATTAGTTTTTTTCTTTAATTCATCTAACAGAAAATTATTGGATATTTCTCTTGGTTTTACGGGTGGAGTAATGATCGCAGCAAGTTTTTGGTCCTTGTTAGCTCCATCAATCGAATATGTTGAAATGCAAAAAGAAATGGGACTGACTAAGACGCCATCTTGGTTAGCTCCTACTATTGGATTTTTTTTTGGAGCATTGTTCTTATTTTCACTTGATAAAATTATTCCTCACCTACACATGTTTGATAAAAAAATTCATGCAGAGGGATTTAATACCAAATGGCAAAAAACCATTCTTTTAGTACTGGCAATTGCAATGCATAATATTCCGGAAGGTTTGGCTGTAGGTGTAGCATTTGGAGCAATTGTATCACCGGAAATTTTAAATAATTTAAATGGAGATATTTTCACTTTAGGTTCAGCTGTCGCCTTAGCCATTGGAATAGGAATTCAAAATTTTCCAGAGGGATTTGCAGTTTCTATGCCCCTTAGGCGACAAGGGATGAGTAAATTTAAATCGTGGCAATGGGGGCAACTTTCAGCAATAGTAGAACCCATCTTTGCAGTAATTGGAGCGGCAATTGTTATGCAAATTTTACCGATATTACCCTATGCTCTAGCATTTGCTGCTGGTGCAATGATTTTTATTGTTGTTGAAGAAGTAATACCAGAAAGTCAAAAAGGGGGTAATACTGATTTGGCAACTATGGGTCTAATTGCAGGATTTATTGTAATGATGGCCCTAGATGTTGGATTAGGATAATTTTTCCTTAAATTAAAATCAAATCAATTAAATACTTATGTTCAATTTTAGTATTTAATTGAAGAAGTAAATTGGTTTTTTGCATATGCAGTTCTTGCTTAAAAGCAGCACTTGATAGCTTTAAATACAACTTTTGATTTCTGACATAAGATTTTTGAACTTTTTTCATCAAAAAAGGACCCATAATTTCTTTGAAATTTAGCAAAATTTCTTGTTCTCTATATTTCTTTCGAAGTCCAGATTGATCTATAAAATCATTTACTACATCAGATAACTTTTCCTCTTTAGCTGTCCTTTTTTTCATCTGCTATATTTTTGAGGCAGTCCCATTTTCAATCCAATACAATTGATTTTCAATACCTATTTCATTTAAAATATCTGGTATTTTATTTTTGTTTGTATCTGTTATAAAAGTCTGTCCCAATTTGTTTTTTTCTATTAATGAAAGAATATATCCTACTCTATGATCGTCAAGCTTGTCAAAAATATCGTCTAATAATAAAACAGGAGTAATATTTTTCTTCAATTTTATATACTCGAATTTAGCTAATTTTAAAGCAATTAAAAAGGTTTTTTGTTGACCTTGGGAACCAAATTTTTTAATAGCATTGCCTTTTATAAAAAAATGAAAATCGTCTCTATGAATACCAGACGAAGTATATCCAATAATTAGATCTTTTTCTCTATTATTGATAAATATATTTTTCATGGAATCTTCTATCAAAGAAGAAGAATATTCTAGAGATACTCGTTCTTTATTAGATGAAATATCATGATAAAATTGGTTAAAAATGGGAATGAATTCATTGATAAACTCATTTCTAGAATTGAAAATAGATTGAGCCTTATGTACCATTTGATCGTCGTAAATTTCAAGTAAATCTATTGCACTATTTTTTGTTTTAAGAAAGGCATTTCTTTGTTTTAGTAACCTGTTATAATCTAATAGATTCAATAAATAGTTTTTATCGAATTGAGCAATTAAAGCATCGAAAAATCTTCTTCTTGTTTCACTACCATCAAGTATTAAATTAATATCATAAGGGGTTATCATTACTACTGGAAAAAGTCCAATATGTTCTGCTAACTTTTTATATATTTTTTTGTTCTTCTTAAATGTCTTTTTTTCTCCTTTTTTAAGTCCACAATAGAGTTTTATAACTTCTTCATTATCAATTACTGAACCTTGAATAACATAAAATGACTCATCAAATCTTACATTTTGACTGTCAATTGAATTAAAAAAACTTTTTGTATAGCTCAAATGGTAGATTGCATCTAATAAATTTGTTTTACCTTGACCGTTGTCTCCTAGAAAGCAATTTACTCTATTAGATAGATCTAAATCTAACTGAATTATGTTTTTAAAATTTACAAGTGAAAGGTCTGATAAATACATAATGTAAAATTACAACATAAAAGATTAGTTTATAGTTTATAAAAAAAACTATTTTTGCAAACTAATTAAATAAATCGAAAGATTACATATTTGAATATAAATGGCTGAAGAAAAAAATAATCAAGAATCAGAAACTAATAAAAACAGTAATGATAGCACTGTTGTAAGTGAAAGTTCAAATGATGAAAATGTAGTTGAAAATACTTTAGAACTCATTCTCGGAGAAAAAGGTTATGAATATTATTTGAACAATAAAAAACAAGTAACTCTTTATGCTGTTATTGTACTCGTACTCTTACTTGCTGTAATTGGTTATAAATTGATTTACATAAAAATGATTGTGGAGCCTAAAGAAAAAGAAGGTATTGAAGAGTTATGGCAAGCAGAATCAAAAGCATTTGATGAAAATGATTGGGAAACTTCTATATATGGTGATAGTTTAGGATTCTTCAAAGGTTTTAAGGAAATATCAGAAGATTATTCTGGACAAAAAGCTGGACAAATTGCGCAGTACAACTTGGGGATTGCCTTTATGAATAACAAAGAGTATGAAAATGCCATAATCGCTCTAAAAAAAGTTGATTTTAATGATATTTTATTAGGCACTATTTCTCAAGGAGCAATTGGTGATTCTTATCTACAGCTAGGTTCAGTAAGTGATGCCTTAAAGTATTATGAAATAGCTTATTCAAGAAAAGAAAATGATTTAACAACCCCGATATATTTAATGAAAGCTGCTCTTTGTTTAGAAATAGAAGAAAGATATGAAGAAGCAATAGTTCTATACGAAAAAGTTTATAAGAATTATCCTAATAATAGTAATGCAGTTACAGCAGAAAAATATGCTGAATCTTTAAAATTAGGTAGCCCTGTTTATAAATTTAACAAAGAAGATGCTGAATAATGGCTTCAAAGGGTAATAATCTTTCTAAAAAAAAGGAGATTTTTTTTTCCAACCCTACCAACTTAAAAATTGGAATAATTGTATCTCAATGGAATAATCATATAACAAATAGATTATTGGAAGGAGCTCTTTCAGTTTTAGAAAAATCAGGAATCCTTAAAGAGAATATAATTGTAAAACAGGTTCCAGGAACTTTTGAATTGCCACTTGGTGGACAATATTTACTAGAAAAAAACCAAGTGGATGGTGTAATTTGTATTGGATGTGTGATACAGGGTGAAACCAAACATTTTGACTATGTATGCCAAGGTGCTACCAACGGTATTATGAGTCTTGGTTTGAGGTATAATAAACCAGTTATTTTTTGTGTTTTGACAGATGAAAACGAACAACAATCATTAAATAGATCTGGTGGCAAGTATGGAAATAAGGGAACTGAATGTGCAGTAGCTTGTTTAGAAATGATTGAACTTAAATCAAAAATAGCAGCACCTGATTCTAAAATTGGGTTTTAAGAATTTAAAATTTCCTTGATTTTTGGTTTAAAATACATTTCTGATTTTAGAATTTTCCCATCTTCTCTGTATATTGGTTTTCCGTTTATATCCAATTTACTCATATTACTTCTTTGGATTTCTTGAAAAATGTCCTGTATTTTATCTTGCAAACCGTGCTTTAAAATAGTTCCACATAAAATATACAACATATCTCCTACTGCATCTGCTATTTCAGTTAAATCTCCATCTTTAGCAGCTTGTAAGTATTCTTCATTTTCTTCTTTCATTAGATTATACCTTAAAAAATATTCGTTATTAGAAATTTTAGCAGTTGGCGAATATTCATTAGCAATTCCAAATGAATTATGAAACTTTTCTACAGCACTTATGCATTCACTTAATTTAATTTTATCTTTCATATTTACAAATGTAGCCTAGCCGATCATTCAATTTGTTATTTTTTTTAAAAATTAGTTAACATATATTAACACTGTGATTTTTTTGCTTTTTAAAAGATTCTTCACTTTTACTTTTTTTAAAAATAAATAATATGGAAGATCAAGTAAAGCCAATTACTGAAAAAAATATTGATATAAGTAAAATAAACGAACTCATTGAAAAAGAAAGTGGTTTCATTGATTTACTTAACATGGAGATCCAAAAAGTTATTATTGGGCAAAAGCATATGATTGAAAGTCTTTTGATTGGGTTACTTTCTAATGGACATATTTTATTAGAAGGAGTTCCAGGATTAGCTAAAACTTTAGCGATAAGCACCCTTTCCAAAGTAATTAATGTAGATTTTAAAAGAGTTCAATTTACTCCTGACTTACTTCCTGCAGATCTGCTTGGAACTATGATTTATAATCAGAAAAAAGAAGAATTTATTTCAAAAAAAGGTCCTCTTTTTTCTAATTTTATTCTTGCAGATGAGATAAATCGTGCCCCAGCTAAAGTTCAAAGTGCTTTACTTGAAGCAATGCAAGAAAGACAAATTACAATTGGAGAAAGTACCTACAAACTGCCTGAACCTTTCTTAGTTATGGCTACTCAGAATCCTATAGAGCAAGAAGGCACCTATCCATTACCTGAAGCTCAAGTCGATAGATTTATGCTAAAAGTAGTATTACCTTATCCATCAAGAGAAGAAGAAAAATTAATAGTGAGAGCCAATGTTTCAACAGAAGGTTTTCTCGAACCTAATAAAGTGGTAGATCCAAAACAAATTATAAAAGCTAGAGACATTGTAAAAAAAATCTACATGGATGAAAAAATTGAAAAATATATTGTAGATATTGTTTTTGCTACTAGAGAGCCTGAACATTATCATTTAGAAGAAATCAAACATTTTATATCTTTTGGTGGTTCACCTAGAGCTAGTATTTCATTAGCCAGTGCTTCTAAAGCTTATGCTTTTTTGAAAAAAAGAGGATATGTTATACCTGAAGATGTAAGAGCAGTTGCTAAAGATGTTCTTAGACATAGAATTGGATTATCATACGAAGCAGAAGCTGAAAATATCTCAGCAGAAAATATTATTACTACCATTCTAAACACAGTTGAAGTACCCTAATTAATGATTTAATTTGGAAACTAGCGAATTATTAAAAAAAGTAAGGAAAATTGAAATTAAGACCAAGGGTCTTTCTAAACAAGTTTTTTCAGGAGAATACCATTCGGCCTTCAAAGGAAGAGGTATGGCTTTTTCAGAAGTTAGAAATTATATTCCAGGAGATGAGATTAGAACCATAGATTGGAATGTTACTGCAAGATTCAACGACCCATACGTTAAAGTTTTTGAAGAGGAAAGAGAGTTGACAGTAATGCTACTTGTTGATATTTCTGGCTCCGAAAGTTTTGGATCTGATGAGGTGCTAAAGCGTGAATTTATTGCTGAAATAGGAGCTGTTTTAGCATTTTCAGCTACTCAAAACAATGACAAAATAGGAGCAATTTTATTTTCTGATCAAATTGAATTATACATTCCTCCAAAAAAAGGGAGAAAACATATTTTAAGAATTATAAGAGAATTAATTGAATTTAAACCTAAATCTACTCTTACTAATATTTCAGAAATAGTACAACATTTTAATAATTTAATCAAAAAAAGAGCAATAGCATTTTTAATTTCTGATTTTTTAGAAAACAAACTGGAGAAAGCTCTCAAAATAACTGCAAAAAAGCACGATTTAATTGCTCTAAGAGTATTTGATGTAAGAGAAAAAGAACTCCCAGACACAGGAATGACTTTATTTTCTGATAGTGAAACTGGAAAAAGCAAATGGATCAATACAAGTAGTGAAAGAGTTAGAGAAACTTATTACAATAATTCTCTTTCTAGAGAACACAGTATTTTGGAATCCTTTAAAAAATCAAATGTTGATCATGCAAATATTTGTATACAGTCTGGATATATTTATCCACTTATGAATCTATTTAAAAAGCGTTGAAAAAAATTTTATTCATATTATGTATTTTACCAATTCTAGGAAATAGTCAAGTATTGGATTTCAAAGCTACACCAACGAAAAGAAATATAGTTATAGGTGAACCCGCAGAAATAAATCTAACTCTTAAAACTGGAGCTAATCAAATTTTCGACACTGTTTATTTTAAACTTTCTGAACTTGGAGACTCCTTAGGAAATAACTGGGAATTATGGGATAAAAGCACTCTTAA
>MDSV01008656.1_pt1 | contig 10352 bp, 10 predicted proteins | sample 810851 | NCBI WGS metagenome assembly MDSV01 (sample SAMN05326640, study PRJNA326480) | marine metagenome | isolation source: seawater | place: Atlantic Ocean: North East | collected 2012
CTTGTTTATAAGTAAATAGTGCAGTTATATTCAATTTGATATTATTATGTGATAATTTTTTTATTAATTTTAAATTTTTCTTCCCCTTTGAGTTGGTAAAAGGAATTTTTATGAAAACATTTTTGCCCCAACTATTTATTTTATAAGCTTGTATTTCCATTTCATTAATATCATCTGATGTTACTTCAAAAGAAATAGATTTTTTTTTTACAATTTTTAACAATTTTTTTGAAAATGTTTCATAATTTTTAACATTAGAACTTTTCATTAGAGAAGGGTTTGTTGTGAAACCTCCTATATATTTCTTATTATTTAGATGTGAAATTTTAGTTAAATCCGCACCATCTGCAAAAATTTTAATTTTAAGATTATTTATTTTTTTCATAATTTAATATCCTCACACTAGCAGAATATAACGATTTAGCATAGAAACAACTTTTCTTTCTAGGTTTTTTTTCATCATAATTTCTGTCTATAAAATAATTTATACACCCTGCTTTTTTTCCTGCCTCGACGTCAGAATTTCTATCTCCTATAAAATAAGATTTTTTTAAATTAAGATTATATTTTTTTTTTGCTTTAAGAATATTCCCTATTTTTGGCTTTCTGCAATCACAATTGTCTTTGTTGTCATGAAAACAAGTATAAATTTTATCAATATGTAATTTTTTTTTTAAAATTAAGTTAATTTTATTTACAGTAGATTTTTTAATTTGAAGTCTAGAAACATCTGGTTGGTTAGTTATAACAATAATTTTAAAAATTTTGCTTAAATTTTTAATAGCTAATTGATTTCTATAAAATATTTTTATTTCATTTATTTTTTTTATCGACTTTGGTTTATTTTTAATTTTTGGTGCGTGAATTATCACACCATCACGATCTAAAAAAATTGCTTTATTCTCTATGGTACTTGTCACCACTTAGTTTTAAATTTTTTTAATTCTGGATGTGAAACTATCAAGTGCCAAATAACTGCCTGAAAAGCTTCAGATTGTGGAGTAATATTTTTTTTATTTTTAACATGAATTTTTATACAGGCGTTTGCAACTTTTGTAGTAAAACCACCTAGATTCCCGACTACACCACAAATCTTAGATTTTCTTTTTTTTGCATAAATTAATGCTTTAACAATATTCATGCTGATTTTTTTCGTTGAGTTTCCGCCTCCAACAGAAAATACAAAAACTAAATCCTTACTAGACAAATTACTTATCTCTAGCCATCTCGCAAAAACTGTATCCCATCCCTCATCATTCGTTCTAGCTGTTAACTCTGAAACGTTGTCCACGGGTGTATAACATTCTATTCCTAATATTTTTCTAAAGTCATTTACTGCATGCGAGCAATTTGCGGCACTACCGCCAACACCTAAGAAAAATATTCTTCCCCTTTTTTTTTGAATGCTTTTTATTATATCTATAATTTCCCTTAATTGTGTTGTATCAATACTATCAATAACATATTTAGACTCCTGTAAAAAATCGTTTATAAATTTCATTTTTTTAAATATTTTTTAAAATCATTTATACCCTTAAATGAACCAATTTCATAAAATCTTTCTTTAACAATTTTAAAAGAAAGAAGATTTTTTTTCGATAAATAATGAAAAAAATCTGATAAATCAAAAACTTTTTTTTTAGGGAGGTATTTCTTGGTATTTTTTCCAAATATGCAAAGACCATAGTCAATATATTCAAAATTTTTATTTTTTACATTTTTTTCATAATATAAATGGTTATTTTTGATCAAAATATTTGATCTATCAAATGAATTTAGATTTTTATAAGCTGAGATCATAATATCAAAAGCATTCTCTTCAAAAAATTTTGAAATTTTTTGAAAATTTGTTGGTAAATAAGAATCTCCATAAATCAAAAAAAAATTTTTTTTAAGTTTTCTTGTAACTTTGGATAAAGCTCCACCAGTTCCGAGAGGTTTATTGCCATCTCTTGCAATTAAAATATTCATTTGAAATTTTAGTGTTTTTATATATTTTTCAATTTGATCTGAGTAATGACCAGTGCAAATAATAACATTTTTAATTTTATTTTTTTTTAATAATTTTAATTGATAATATAAGAAGGGTTTATTATAAAATTTTACTAGACTTTTTGGAATATCCTTAGTTATTTTTTTTAATCTTCTTGCTCTACCACCAGCAAGAATAACTGCTGTATCTATCATGCCATTATTGTTTGGGTACCATTAAACTCAAATTTAAAGTCAATTTCCTCTATATTTTTATTTTTAAAAAATTTTTTTAATTTTCTTGTATCGTGACAATAAAATAACAAAAAACCTCCTCCTCCTGCTCCCACTAACTTTCCTCCAATGGCTCCATTTTTTAAAGCATCTTTATATAATTTTTCTATAAAATAATTTGTCATTTGATTTGATCTTTTTTTTTTTTCATACCAATGTCTATTCATAATCTCTCCAAAATGATCTAAATCACCTTTTTCCAGTATTTTTTTCACCTCCAAACCCATTTCTTTAATTTTAATTAAATTTTCAATCATTTTTTTGTTATTTTTTTCTGTTTTATTTTTTTGAGTAATTAATATTTTCTTTGAAGATCTAGTTTGTCCAGTAAAAAACATTAAAAGATTTTTTTCTAATTTTTTTATATTTGCATTTTTCATTTTCAAATTATTGATAGCTACTCCCCCATTTTTATAAAAATTAAAAGATCGTATACCTCCATAAGTTGCTATATATTGGTCTTGTTTGCCTACTGGGTCGTTAAGTTTCTCAATTTCTATTTGGCATGCTTTTTTCGCTAGAGTTTCTGTATCAATCTTCAATTTTCTATATTCGTATAATGCTTTTATTAAAGATGAAGTGAAACTACCTGAAGAACCTAATCCAGTACCAGAAGGTATGTCCGCTAATGTTGTGATCTCTATTGGTAAATCTTTTATTTTTTCCTCAATCAAAACTTCTCTTATTATTGGGTGTTTAATATTTTTGATAAATTTTGTTTTTTCAGTTGATGAATATTTTAGGTAGTATCCTTTTTCAAATGGCTTTGTAATTGTTGTAAAAACATACTTATTTATAGCTGCTGAAATTACAAAACCTTCATGATGTTTGTAAAAAGAAGGTAAATCAGTACCTCCACCACCTAAAGAAATTCTTAATGGACTACGAACAATTATCATAATTATTTGATTTATATATTTTTTTAATTAATTTTAAATTTTTATAGGAAGTTTCTAAATTATTTGAATATTCCTTTTTAATTATTCGCTTATAAAAATTATTTATTTCGTTTTTCCATGAATTATTTTTTTTTTCACTAAAAATGAATTTCTTAACAGATGGCTTTCCCATTTTTTTTTTCATTTTATATAAAATTAATTTTTCCTGTCCATAACTTCCACCTTTACCAGATATAAATATTTTTCCTTTTTTTCCATAAATTTGAAATTCAAAATAATTTTTCCATTCTGAACATGATGCATGCAAAAAAGCTATTTTATTTTTTTTGTAGGTTAAAATTAAAAAGGCATTATCATCTACATTTGTTTTCCAGAAACTTGTGGTTAATTTAGAATTAAATTTTATAGGATTTCCTAAAATCAAATTAGATAAATCAATAATATGTGAACCCTGATCAATTAATTCACCACCACCAGATATTTTTGGATTCATTCTCCACTCTTTTTCATAGTTAAGCCGTCCTCCATGTCCATAAGATGATTTTATGTACATTAACTCGCCAATTACATTTTGTTTTAAAATTTCTTTTGCTTTTAAAATTGAACTATGAAAACGATGATTATACCCTACATGAACTACTAAATTTTTATTTCTTAATAAATTTTTTGCTTTTAATAATTGTTTAGGATCAATAGCGCCAGGTTTTTCTACTAACACATGCTTATTTTTTTTTATACTATAAATTAAAATTTTTGATAATTCAGAGTGAATTGTAGATATTATAATTATATCTGATGAATGATCATCAATTGCATTTTTCCAATTAGTATATAAATTTATTTTATGTTTTATATTTTTTGATAATTTTTTTGCTTTATATAATTTTTTATCACATAAAGATGTAACCCTTCCATATTTTCCTAAATTCATTAATCTTTTTTTTCCAATTAATCCACATCCTATAATTCCTATTTGAAATTTCATATTTTTCTTCTTAATGTTAACAATTCTTGATTTTTTTTAATTTTTTTTAGATATTTTAAATTCTGCCACTTATCCCATTTAACACTAAATAGCTTTCCTGACAGTTTGTTATCTTTTTCATTAATTAATACTTTGATTAATTGGTAATTACTTAATGGATCTGTAAATGAAATATTTTTTGAATATTCTTTTTTATATTTTTTTAAATGTGTTTTAAAAAACATTTTTGTTCTCATTATTCCTGGCGCAAGAGCAAAAAAATTCATATCTGTATCTGCATATTCTTTAGAAAGATTTTCAGTTAAACGAACTATTCCAGTTTTAGAAACACTATAAGCTGAAAAGTATTCTCTATATTTTGTGGCGCCTCCTCCAGAAATATTAATTATTGATGATTTTTTTTTAATAAAAATTGGTATAATTTCCTTTATTAAATATGCTGTATTAATTAAATTAATACTCAAAGTATTTTTCCAACTTTCAAAATTATTTTTGTGAAATAATCCAATTGGACCGACATCTGCTGCATTATTAATTAACACATTAGCTTTTTGAAAATTTTTTCTTACAAATGATACAAATTTTTTTATTTGTTTTTGATTTGATAAATCTAATTTAAAAAAAATTACTTTTTGTTTATCGTTTCTTAATTTTAAAAAATAGCTCTTATCTATATTTTTTCTGTGTAATAAAAGAGTATCGTGCCCATCTTTAATAAAATTTTCAGAAATCGATTTTCCCAAACCACTATTTGAACCAGAAATGATTACATACTTTTTACTTTTCATTTTTTAAATAATTTAAAGTCTCTAATATACTTTGTTTTATTGTGTATTTTGGTTTCCATCCCATTTTCTTAATTTTATTTATTTTTAAATGAATATGTGGCACATCCCCAATCCATCCTCTTTTCCCACCTGAAAAGTCAATTTCTGGATCTATGTTTAAATTGTTGCAAATTATTTTAATAGACTCTTTAACGGTTATAGTTTCATTAGTTCCTAAATTAAAAATATTAATTTTTTTTTTTTCTTTCCCGAGTGTTAGCAAGATTGCATTTATACAATCATTTACATGTAAGTACGACTTTCTCTGATTACCATCTCCAAGAACTTGAAGTAAATTTTTATTTTTATTAAGCTTTTTATAAAAATCTATTACATGACCATGGCTATAGTTTGGTCCTAGAATGGATACAAATCTATAAATATAACTCTTTAAACTATAAGCCTCTGAGTAGGCTTGAATTAGGCCCTCACAGGCTAATTTTGAAGCGCCATACATTGATGTTTGGATTGGAAAGTTTACATTTTCTGGTGTGGGTACAACTCTAGTTTCACCATAAATAGATCCTGTTGAACAAAAAACAAATTTTTTAATTTTATTTTTCCTGCACTCCTCAAGTAATTTTGAGGTCATTATTGTATTATATTTTAGATCATTTAATGGATTTAAGTGACCCTTTCTTACATCTGCGTTAGCTGCAAAATGAAAAATTACATCAAATTTCTGTTTAAATAACTTGTTTAAATCCTTTTTATTTAACAGATCAATTTTTTTAAAATTGAAATTTTTTTTATTTAAAAATTTTTTAATAAATTTTTTTTGTCCGGTCCTAAAGTTGTCGACTCCTGTAACAATATAATTTTTATTTATTAAACTTTTTAATAAATTGCTTCCTATAAATCCTGCACAACCAGTTACTAAAGCTTTTGTTAAATTACTTTTCATTTTTATGATCAAAATTTATTTTTTTTTCAATTATATAAGGAGGTCTTTGTTTTACCTGATCATAAATTCTACCTATATATTCACCAATTAAACCTAGTGCTAAAAGTTGCACTCCAGAAAAAAATGTTATTAATAAAACATTGGTTGGAAGACCTGGACTATAATCTTCACCTAACAATTTTTGAATGAGATACCAAAACCCTATCGAAAAACTTAAAATTGACAAAATAAATCCAACAAATGTCATTATACGTAGTGGCTTAGAACTAAAACCCAGCAATCCATTTAAAGCAATTTTAATCGAACCTAGGTATTTGTTATATTTTGTATCACCCTTAAATCTTTGATCTCGATCATAAACAATTTCACATTGTTTTAAGCCTATATAAGCAACCATCCCTCTTAAAAAATTATGTGGTTCTTTCATTTGTTTAAGTTCCTCAACAACTTTTTTAGAAATTAATCTAAAGTCTCCAGTGTCAACAGGCATTTCAATTTCGCTAAAAAAATTTATTATTTTATAACCCAGGCTAGCAATTATTTTTTTTATATAAGTTTCACCTTTTCTTTTATTTCTTTTAGCCAGAACTACTTCATAACCTTCAAGAAATTTTGAATATAATTTTTCAATTAGTTCTGGGGGGTCCTGTAAGTCTACATCAATAATAACACAGCAATCTCCTGAGGAATAATTAATACCAGCAATAGTGGCAGCTGGCTGACCAAATCTCCTTGATAGTGTGATTATTTTTATGTTTTGATTTCTTGATGCTAAATTTATTAACTTCTCCTCGGTTTTATCTGTAGAAGGATCTAATGAAAAAATAATTTCATATTCACTTGTAATTTGATTTAAAACATTAATGGTTCTATCCAGGAAAGGTTCAATGCTCACCTCCTCGTTATAAACAGGAACTACAACTGAAATTTTCATCACAGTAATTAATAAACATCTTTTAAAATAAAACTACGTTTTTCTAAAATTAATTCACAGTTTAATGAATTATTTAATTCTTGAGTATTCATGAAAGTAGCTTGATTTATGTGCTTAAATCCCTCAAATTTAAGTTTTACTGATAGATAATTTAAAATCAGTTTATTTTGGTTATCAAAGTTGATAGTTGTGCAGTCTTTAAATTTTAGATTTTTAGTATCCCAATTTATTTCATTTTTTAACTCAAAATTTAATATAGATGGAAAATTATCTAATTTACCAACACCAATATTGTTATTTCCAAAATATTTATAAAATGGAAAGCTTAGGATGAATAACATAAGCACTACTGTCAAATATGAATTTAATATTTTTTTTTTAAAGAATTTGTTTTGATTTATAAAAAATATGTAAATAAAAAAAGATAAATAACTATAAACTTTTGTTATTATCCAAAGTTTTAAGCCCATAAAAAGTAACAAAATTGTCAGGGAAAGAAAAGAAAAAGTTGCAGATATTAAAACGGTGCTTTTTAAATTTTTTTCAACAATAAATTCTTTAAAATTTAAAAAAATTATCCTGATAAAAATGAAATTCAGCGATATGATAATTATAAAATTTAAATAATAATTAATATTTAAATTTGCGATATGATAAATTCCGAAGAAAGATGGAATTATATTTAATAAAATATGATTAAGATTTTGATTTTTTAAAAAGTTTAAAATTTCATTAAATGTAACCTGATTCAAACCGTTAATGGAGTATAAACTACTAATATACTTAATATCTTCTAGTAAAATAAAATTGTTGATTTTTCCAAGTATAAAAGCGCCATAATATCCCCACCAACTAACATTTAAATAAGTACCATCATCCAATAATAATAAGTAAATAATCTTATAGGTTAATTTATAAGTTGGTATTGTTAGAATTAAAAAAAATAATAATGTTTTAATTCTATTTTTAAAAATATCCTGAAACATCTTTTTTATACCAATATTAAAAATCAAGAAAATTAAAATTACATAAATTAATATAAAAAATATTTCAGAGTAAAATAAAAGAACTAAGACAGAAGATAGTAAAAATAATATTTCATAATTTTTGTTTAAAAAAATTTGATGATTACTTTTATTTATAATAAAAGAAATTGACAAAATAAAGAATGAATAAGAGGCCAAATGAGAGAGGGCATCAATTTCTAAAATATATAAAAACCAAAAACTAAAAATAAAAATAAATGAATATATATAACTATTTTTTACCGATAAATTATTTAAAAAAAATCTAATAGAAATAAAAATATTACAAATCAAAAATATTTTAAAAATCCAATAAACAAAAAAATAATTTTCTAATTTTAAATTCAAAAAGTAACTTAAAATCAATTTTACAAGAGGTCTAAATATTATGTCACCAGTATAAATGTAGGACTCAGAAGGGAAAGTATTTGAATTCCTTAACTCAAATATCTCTGCGTAATTAAAATCTTTTATGGTTAACGCTGTTGATAGATAATTTATACTATCATAATGATTTCCTCTAAAAATGTAAAATTGTTCTCCCTTTAGTAAAAAAAAAATAACAAAAATTGACGAAATTATAAATAAACTAATAATTTCCTCACCACGAATTTTTTTTAATTTAGAAAAAAAAATAAAATATATCAATATTAAAGCAACTAAAAAAAAGATTAACCACAAAATAGATTTTGATGAAATATTTAAATGAAAATATAAATAATTTGATATTAATGAAATAATCCCAAAACCTATTGGAATAGTAGGTAAATTATTATTTAAAACGTTATCAGAAGAAAATTTTTGGATAGAATTTAATATAAGTAGACCAACAAAATATGACAAGGATAAAGCTGTAAAAATAAGTCCAATTGATAAAAAATAAGTTTTTATCATAAGATTTTATTCACTTTGAATATGATCTGACTTATTTTAAATAATACTATGTGATAAATTAGTGAAAATTTATTTTTTAATTTGCTATTAGAGTTCAATCTTGATTTAAAAGCTATGATATCAGCTTTTTCTTCTAAAATTTTTATCCAATTTTGATTATTTGGTATCCTGTACCATTCGTTCATTCTAATAGTGGGGGAAATATCAGCCCTATCATTAAGTATGAATGATACTCTTTTACCTGATATTTTTGATGATATATAAAAATTTAATTTAGCTGTACTTGTTTTTTGTTTCCTGCAAAGATCATAATGAAAAACTTTATATTTTTTCCCCCAAGAAAAAGTTGAGTAGTGTTTATGCATCAAACCCATCATTAAACCGTCACATCCAGGGGCATTTCCAACACTAAACTTAAAATTTTCTTTCAAAAAACTTTCTTTAAATGGAAATTCAAAAACCCATACATCACAAAAATCTCCTCTATCCCAAGATAACTTTTCAAAATACAAGGTCTCGTCAGGAAGTTTGTGCTCCATATAATTGTGTCTGGAACATACAAGTGATTTTTTTTTTGAACCTACTTCAAATAAATTCTTATCAATTCTTTCCCAACTCTCAGAGTCCTCTAAAAAAACGTCTAAATTTGCAATAATTACTAAACATTTAGATGTAAAATTTTTTACACAAAAATTGATAACATCACAAAAATCAAACCTATCCTGAACATGAATGAATCGAATTTTTTGTGAATTTTTTAGATTTAATAAATCATTTCTATTTATATTTTTATTTAAAAATATAAATACACTATCAATGTATTTTAAATTAAGGTTTTTTTGGATACAAAATAAATATTCTTTTTTTCTTTCAAAATCTTTTTCCTCATAATAATTCAAGAATAAATTTTTATTCATCTAATTTTTTTTAAATAGTAATCTTCTAAAGTTTTTTACCCAGTTTTCTGGTTTAGAAATACTTCTAAAATATTTAATTTTATTTCTCAATTTAATATTATTTCGTTCTTTTTTAATTTTAAGAATAGTATCAATTAATGCTTTTGTATTATTAATGTTTGCTTCATAGCCTATATTATATTTTTTATTTAAATAATATATAAAACCATTTTTAGAAACTATCGAAGGTTTATTTGCAGCAACACTTTGATATAATACACCGCTTGGAAACGGGTAATTTTCATACCCTATCCAAATTGCATCAGCAGAATAAAAAAGCTTCGCTTCATTTATTTCATTTTGCCAACCTTTTATTAATTTTAATTTTTTATTATTAATTAGATCTTTGACATAATTATTTTTTAAATATTTTTTAGTATATCCAAATTGATCTCCAGCAATTATAACCTTTATATCTAAGCTGATTTTATCTTTAAAAATATTTAATAATTTTATTACCCCTTTTGAGTCTATTATTGCTCCATAAACTAAAATAACAAAAGTTTTTTTATTTATTAATAAAAATTTTCTAGCCTCATTTTTTTTATATTTAAATCTAAATTCTTTTGGATCATGTAAAAAAATTAGTTTGTTTTTTGAATTTTTTTTTAAGGAATTAATATATTTTTTTAGAAGGAAATCATTTGTAATAATAAACTTTAA
>MDSV01104320.1_pt1 | contig 10352 bp, 10 predicted proteins | sample 810851 | NCBI WGS metagenome assembly MDSV01 (sample SAMN05326640, study PRJNA326480) | marine metagenome | isolation source: seawater | place: Atlantic Ocean: North East | collected 2012
AAATGTTTTTGATATATTTTTTACAGAATAATTCACAAAATGTTATTTAGAATTAAATTTCTTTAATACTTTATCAGTTATATTAATGCCTGTTTTATCACTAGCATAAGTTACATCAGCATTAGTTAATATTAAATCATACTTGCCACTTTCAGCAATAGTTAGAATAACTTCTTTTAACTTATTTTCAATTTTACCAAGTTCATCTCTTCTTCTTAATTTAAAATCTTCTTGTGCTTCGTTGGCATCTCTTTGTAAATCTCTCTCTGACTTCATAATTTTTCTTTTCAAAGACTCTATTTGATCTTTTGACATTATGTCAGATTCTTTTTGAAGTTTTTCTTTTTGCTTTTTAATTTTCTTTGCTTTACCTTCTAACTGTTTGTTTCTTGGATTGAATTCTTGTTCTAATTTTTTTTGTGCTGCTTTCGCTGCAGGCGATTCATTTAAAATCTTAGCAATATCAACATATCCTATTTTATAGTCAGCGGCATATACATTATTTAAGATTAAAGACGTTACTATAATAATTAATATTTTTTTTAAATTTTTCATTACCATTACCCCTTTTAGGATTATTTTTTACTTATTATAAACTAACTGGTACCTAGGTTAAACTGAAAGCCTTCAGTTTTATCTTCATCTTCGCTATTCAATGGAGTACTGATACTAACGCTTATTCCTCCAAATGGAGATAACCATTTCACAGATAATCCTAAAGAACCCTTTAAATCTCCAAATTCAAATGAATCATAATCCTTGTAAGCTCTTCCAAAATCTGCAAAAAATGCTGTTTTTAGATTCTTAATATCTATTGGCGGCTTAAAGATTATTTCTGCAGTTCCTGCAACCATAAAATCACCGCCTAAGGGTTTTCCTGTTGAATCATATGGAGATAAACTATTTTTTTCATATCCTCTAATAGATTTTGGACCCCCAGCTTTAAATTTATCATAGAATGGCAAGCCGCTTGTGCCTCCATAACCTTGCCCATACCTTGTTTGCCCTTTTAATCTTAAAACTATATCTCTCTTTCGATTGATATCAAAATATGAATCTGTTTTAAAGTTAACTTTATAGTACTCTAAGTCACTTCCTGGAACAAAAACTTCTGTACTTAGACTTGTTTTAAATCCAGATCTAGTAAATCTTGCGCTATCTCTTGTATCAATAGCATAACTTACTAAAAAGGAAAAATTATCAAAGTCACCACCATTATCTCTTACAAAATTTAAAATTTCTGATGGGCTTCTTTCGGTTGTTTCAACTTGCCAATTCATATATCTTAAAGATAAATTAAATCTATTATCTTCCGTCATAGGAAGACCATAACTATATTCTAATGTAATTCTATCAGCCTCATAATCTGAAACAGTATCTGTATTATCTGTTTTTGTAGTCTGAATGTTAAAACCAAAACTTCTACTAACATTATCCATATTATGATACGGATTAAAAAAATCAAACGCATATGTTTTACTTGTCTTAGCAGTATTTAAGTTGAAAGAAACTTTATTGCCTGATCCTAAAAAATTATCCTGTTCAACACCAGCACTTAAACTAAACCCAACTCCAGATCCTCCAAGACCAGCGCCTAAATTAAAGTTTCCTGCCAATTTTTCTTGAATTTTAACATTTAAATCAAGTTTATTAACTGAGCCAGGCACTCTAACCTCTTCGATATCTACTCCTTCGACGTAATTTAATCTTTTTATTCTACTTTTTGAAATTTTAATAGCATTGGCAGAATACCATCCTCCTTCCATCTGTCTAATTTCTCTTCTATAAACTTCATCTTGAGTGGAAATATTTCCTGTAATATTAATCCGTCTCACATATGTTCTATTGCCAGGATCAATATAAAAGCTTATATCAACTTCACCGTCTAATCCCTCTACCTTTTTTGGCATTGGATTGACTTTTGAAAAAGCATATCCCTCTTCACTTAAACGAGCTCTAATATTATCAGCGGATTTTATAATATTTGACCGAGATATGTACTCTCCTGTCGTTATTTCTATTGCATCAACAATCTCATTTATTGGAACAATCAATTTACCGGCAACATTAATTTTATTAATAATATATTGTTCTCCTTCAACTATGTTTATAGTTATATATACCTCTTTTTTACTTTTACTTAATGTTACTTGAGTCGATTCAATTGCAAAATCCATAAAACCTTTATCTTGGTAAAAACTTATTAGTCTATCAAGATCTGCTTTTAACATTGGCGAAGAATAAACACCACTATCTGACCAAAACATATACCAGACTGGTAGAGCTGTTTGAAAATCTTTTTTTAGACGAGCGTCTGAATATTTTTTATTTCCTACGATTTTTATTTGTTTAATCTGAGCTCTAACACCTTCGTTTACTAAAACTTTTAAGTAAATTCTATTATCTTTGAGCATAGTCTCTTCAATTTTTATATCAACACTATACATACCACGAGCAAAGCTCTGCTCTCTTAATTCTGACTTAATTCTATCTAAAACAGAACTGTCATAAATTCTTCCAGAAGCAATATTTGCAGCATCTAAAATTTTTTCTAGCTGCTCATCTTCAATTCCCTCAAAACCCTCGAAATCTATGTCAACTATCGTCGGCCTTTCATCAAAAGTTATGACTAAAGCATTTCCAATTCTTTCGATAATAATGTCGTTAAAAAATTTTGATTTAAATAAAGTCTTGATTACTGAAGGAGTCATTGATGTATCAAAAATATCTCCAACTTCAAAGGGTAAACTAGAATATATAGAGCCACTGTCAACTCTTTGTAATCCTTTTAAAATTATATCGTCAATTACAAATCTTTCATTTGAATATGAATTTTGGAAAATACCAAAAAATAATAAAACTATAAATATTTTTTTATATAATTTCATAACATAATTCTTAAGAGATCATTATAAAGAGCAAAAAAAGAAAGGAATATTAAAAAAGTTATACCAACTTGCTGGAATACTAATTGCACTCTTTCTGGTATCGGCCTTCTAATTATAAACTCAACTAAATAATACATTAAATGCCCCCCATCTAACATAGGAATTGGTAATAAATTCAATATTCCTATACTAATACTCAACATGGCTAAAAGCCCAAGAAAACTTGTATAACCGCTTTTAAATGAATCAGCTGCATATCCGGCTATTCCAACTGGCCCAGATATACTTTTTGAAGAAACTTCACCTTTAACTAGTTTTACAATGAAATTTAATGTTAATAAAGTAAAGTCGTAGGTTTTAACAATAGATAATTTTATACTTTCGAAAAAACCGTACTTTACGTTAATTTTATTTTGAAAAATATCATTTTTATCAACAAGAGGACTAATTCCAAGCCTGCCAAATTCAATATTATTCTTTTTAACAAGGTCTGGAATAACTTTGATACTTTTATATTCTCCCTCACTAAAAATTTCTAAAATTAAAATCTTTTTTGGATTATTTTTTATAATATTAACTATTTCATTCCAGTTACTAACTTTAATATTATTAATTGAAATAACTTTATCATTTCTTTTTAATCCGGAATTAAAGGCAGGAGATCCATTTTCCACAAAGCCTATTTTTAATGTTTTACTAATGAAATTAAATATTCCGAGACTTTCAAGAATATTACTTTGATCTAATGATATATTTTTATAATTTATATTTTTAAGTTTTACCAGACTACCATCTCGTAAAACTTCAAAAACAATATCATTTTCTTCAGCAGATGATTTTACTGATTGCAAAGTAACATCTGACCATGTTTTTACTATTTTATCATTTACAGAGTAAATAATGTCGCCGGGATACATACCTATACTTTCTGCTGAGCTATTAGCTTTGACTACACCAACATTTGGTTTGAAACCATCATATCCACTAGCAAAAATTAGAAAATAAAAAAATACCGCTAAAATAAAGTTGAATAAAGGTCCGGAGAAAACTATAAAAAATCTTTTCGATAAACTCTGGTTATTAAATGCTCTATTTTTTTCTAACTCACTTACTTTGCCTTCTCTCTCATCAAGCATTTTTACATATCCGCCTAAAGGGAGAGCGCAAATTTTATATTCTGTTTTATCTCTACCTAATTTTTTTCCAAATAATTTATTTCCAAAACCAACAGAAAATTCAAGAACTTTTACTCCACATAATCTTGCTGCTAAGTAATGACCATACTCATGGAAAGTAACAATAATACTTATTGTTAAAACAAAAATTAATATTGTGTAAATTAAACTCATTAATCTTTATACTTATTTAAAATTTGCATTGCTTTAATTCGAGCTTCCTTATCTATTTCAAAAACTTCATCAATCGTAGAAATTTTTATTTTATTATGCTTTTCTATAGTTTCATATATTATTTTATAGATATCATTAAATTTAATACTTTTTTGAAGAAAGCCTTCCACTGCTATTTCATTTGCAGCATTCATTGCTGTTGTCAAAGATTCTCCAATAGATGCAACTTCTTTTGCTAAATAGAAACATGGAAATCTTTCTTTTGAAACTTCTTTAAAAGTTAATGGCTGGGCTTTAGTTAAATCTATTATATCCACAGAAGATTCTATTCTTTCCGGCCAACCTAAACAATATGAAATAGGAATTTTCATATCATTCATGCTTGCTTGGGATATTATTGATCCGTCAGTATAGCAAACCATAGAATGTATAAGGCTTTGAGGATGAATGACTACTTCAACTTGATTTAACTCAAGTTCAAATAAATACATTGCTTCAATTATTTCAAGGCCTTTGTTCATCATTGTTGCTGAATCAATAGATATTTTTTTTCCCATGTTCCAAGTTGGATGATCTAAGGCCTGATCAATTGTTATATTATCAAACTCGTCTAAATTAGTATTTAAGAATGGACCGCCAGAAGCAGTTAAAATAATATTTTTAATAAATTTTTTATTGTTTGCAGAGAAACACTGGTGTAATGCATTATGCTCACTATCAACAGGTAGTATTGTAGCTTTGTTTTTTTTTGCTAATTCCATAAAGAGTTTTCCACACATTACTAAAGATTCTTTATTTGCTAATAAAATTCTTTTTCCAGACTTTACGGCATGAAGAGAAGATTCTAGACCGGCTGAACCTGATATAGCACAAACCACTGTATCAACTTCTGATGCGGACACTAAATCGTTCAGCGCTTCTATTCCAAAGAGTATTTCACTATCAATACGAAAATCATTAAGTATCAAAGATAATTTCTTTGCATCCTCTTCTTGATTTACATGAACGTATGATGGATTGAATTTTTGACACTGAACTGATAAATTTTCTATAGAAGAATTTGCAGTTAAGGCAAATATATTAAATTTATCTAAATTACTAGATACTACCTTTAAAGTATTTAAACCTATGCTACCGGTTGATCCCAAGATGACTACATTTTTTTTCATTACTTAATTATAGCAGATAAAAAATAACTAAATATTAAGAAAATTGGAGCAGCAGATATTAAACTATCAACTCTATCCAAAATACCACCATGCCCAGGTAGTATATTTCCAGTATCTTTTTTTCCAGAGTATCTCTTTATTAAACTTACAGACAAATCGCCAAAAGCAGAAATAGAAATAACAAAAAAAGTAATAATTAAAACTTTTAATGTGAAAATAAAATCATAATTTTCAAATAAACAAAAAATCGATGAAGCCAATAAACAAAAAAATAAAGAGCCCATAAAACCTTCTAATGTTTTATTAGGACTAATATTATTAAAAAAAGGGTTTTTTCCATATTTTCTACCGACAAAGTATGCAGCAATGTCACCAATTGAAACTATTGTTATGAGATATATTAAAGCTTTTGAAGAATATAAAAATAATGTATAAAGTGAACAATAGAAAGAGCTAATTAATAGTAGAAACGTCAAAAAATAAAATATATTAAAATTATCTATATTATCTATTTTTTTTAATTTTGTTAAATAAATTGGAATTATTAACCACATAATAAATGCGGGAACAATTAAAATTTGCCAAATATTATTTTTTATCAAAATATTTGAAATAAATATTAAAGCGAATATTGAAGCAATAAAATAATAATGTTTGCGATTACTTATTACCTCCAATTTTTGATAAAAACACATTTTTGAAATTTCAAAAGATATAATAAAAATTATTATATTTAAAAATAACCTAATTATTACTTCATTAGAGTACAATATAATAAAAATAATAGTTGGGTATACTAATAAAGCAGTAATAACTCTCTTTTGAAGATTATTTAGCATATTTTTATGACTTACCAAATTTTCTGTCTACTGAATTATACCAATCTAAAGATTTAGAAAAACTACGCTTATTAAAATTTGGCCAAAGTATATCCGTAAAATAAAGTTCTGCATAAGAAATCTGCCAGATTATAAAATTACTAAGCCTCTTAAATCCTCCAGTTCGAATTAGTAAATCAACCTCTGGAAGATCTTTAGAATACATAAATTTTTCAAAATTTGACTTATTGTATTTCTCTTTTGAAGCTTTAAGGACTGCTTGCCTTATATCTTGTTTTCCACCATAGTTTAAAGCAATAAATAAATTTAAATTTTTATTTTTTTTTGTACTATTTTCTAAGAATCCTGCATTTTCTTTAAGTTTTTTTGGTAGCCTATTAAGATCACCTATAAATTTAACTTTTATTTGATTTTCATATAAAAATTTTCTTTCTTCTGCAAACGAGTAAAAAAAAATTTCAAATAAATTTTTTAATTCTAATTTTGGGCGTGTTAAGTTTTCATTACTCAGAGCGAACAAGGTAATATTTTTTATACCTTTTTCGATAGTATACTTGACTACTTTTTTAGCGGTTTTTACTCCAGCTTTGTGACCTTCTTTAATATTTAAGTTATTTTTTTTTGACCAGGTTCTATTTCCATCCATTATTATTGCAACATGGTTAAGTTTTTTTTTTGATACTTTCATAATATTATACTTGCATTAAATCTGCTTCTTTATCTTTTAAAATATCATCTACACTGCCAATATATAAATCAGTCAATTTTTGTATATTGTCATTGTTATATTTTTCATCGTCTTCTGAAATTTCTTTATTCTTTACTAATTCTTTTGCTTTTGAATTTGCATCTCTCCTTATATTTCTTATTGCAACTTTGGTTTGCTCAACCTCATTTTTCACGAGCTTTATAAAATCCATTCTTCTTTCTTCCGTTAATGGAGGCATAGGAATTCTAATATTTGTTCCGGCTACAGCGGGATTAAGCCCTAAATCTGAGTTAACGATTGCTTTTTCAACTTTGTTGACCATATCCTTTTCCCATATTACTAATAAAAGAGTTCTAGCATCTTCGGCTTTAACACTTGAAACTTGAGATATAGGAGTTTCATTTCCGTAATAATCGACTTTAATTCCATCTAATATCGAGGGATGAGCTCTTCCAGTTCGAATTTTTGTTAAATTAACTTTTAAAGACTCAACTGATTTGATCATTTTTTGCTCTGATTCTTTTCTTATATTTTCTAACATAATCTATTTTATTATTGTACCCGTTTCTTCTCCATTAATAATGCTCATTAATGCGCCTTTTTTCAACATATTAAATACTCTTAAAGGAATCTTGTTTTCTTTACACAAAACAATTGCGGTTGTGTCCATAACTTTTAATTCATCATGCAAAACTTGATTATAAGATAGTTTCTTATATAAGTTTGCTGATTTATCTTTTTCTGGATCTTTATCATACACTCCATCAACTTTTGTCGCCTTTAAAACCATATCTGCATTAATTTCTATAGCTCTCAAACTTGCTGCTGTGTCAGTCGTAAAAAAAGGATTTCCTGTTCCCGCAGAAAAAATAACAACTCTACCTTTTTCTAAATGTCTTATGGCCCTTCTCCTTATGTAGTCTTCAGATATTTGATTAATTCTTACAGCAGACATCACACGGCATTGAATTCCAAGTTTTTCTATAGCATCTTGCAATGCTAAAGAATTAATTACTGTAGCAAGCATGCCAATATTATCTCCAGTAACTCTATCTAAGCCTGCTTCAGCAAGACCAGCTCCTCGGAATATGTTTCCACCTCCTACAACAACTGCTAATTGATTTTTAGTTTTACTAACCTCTACGATATCTGAAGAAATATCATTTACAATATCAGGATCAATACCATAATCATATTTACCAATAAGTGCTTCGCCGCTTAATTTTAATAAATATCGTTTCATAGAAAAATTATTTTTTTATTTGAGCCATTACCTCATCTGCAAAATTTTCATCTTTTTTCTCAATTCCCTCTCCAACCTCAAGTCTATAAAAAGATAAAATTTTATTCTTATTTTTTTCTAAAAGTTTTCCAATGGTAATTTCACTATCTTTTACAAATTTTTGGTCGACAAGAGTAACTTCAGAAATGTACTTCTTAATTTTTCCGTCAACCATTTTTTGTATGATATCTTCTGGCTTACCACTCTCTTTTGCCTGAGCTAAATATATTTCTCTTTCTCTATTTAGATCTTCTGGAGATATATCATCAGCATTTAAGGCTATTGGCTTCATTGCGGCAACATGCATACATATGTCTTTTGCTAATTCATTGTTTTCTTTTTCTAATAAAACAGCAACACCAATTTTTGTACCATGCATATAATGCCCAATAAAAGAGTTCTTTGACTCTATGGCCTGGATTCGTCTTATTTTTACGTTTTCTCCTACTTTGCTGACTAATTCCAATCTAACTTCTTCAATTGTTTTTCCAGACGGATGATGTGAATTTAAAAAATCTTCAATACTGCCACTAAAATTTGTCAATGAAATTTCTGATATTTTTTCAACAAACTTTAGGAAATTCTCATCCTTAGCTACAAAATCTGTTTCACAATTAATCTCAATAATATTAGCAATTTTTTTATTTTCACTAATTGATAAAGTTATTACACCTTCTGCAGCTATTCTAGAGGATTTTTTATCAGCTTTTGCCTGGCCAGCTTTCCTCATTTCTTCAACAGCTTTTTCCATATCTCCCAAAGAATTTGTTAGCGCTTTTTTACATTCCATCATGCCAGCACCTGTTCTATCCCTTAATTCCTTAACCATTTTTGCACTTATATTACTCATTTTTTTATCTCACTGAAATTTTATTTGTATATTAATGTTTTATGATAAGGATTCCTTAGAATCTTTAGTCAAATCATCTTTCTTAGCAGTTTTTTTAGTAGCTACTTTTTTTGTAGTAGTCTTTTTAGTAGCTTCTTTTTTTGTTGCAGTTTTTTTAGTAGCTACTTTTTTTGTAGTAGTCTTTTTAGTAGCTTCTTTTTTTGTTGCAGTTTTTTTAGTAGCTTCTTTTTTGATATTTTCCTTTTCAACATCTTCTTTTTTAGCCACAACTTTTTTTGTAGCTACTTTTTTCTTTTTAACAATGACTTTTTCATCAGATAAATTCTTAGCTGATGATTTGGAAATTTCTTCTTCTGTTATTACAGGTTGTTGTGTTTTTAAAAATTCTTGCCCTTTCTTAATAGCTTTTGATATTTCTTCACAATATAAATTAATTGCTCTCATCGAATCATCGTTACCTGGGAAAAAATAATCGATGTTATCAAACGAATTATTTGTATCAACAACGGCAATTATTGGAATATTTAATTTCATTGCTTCTTTTACTGCTATATCCTCATAACCTACGTCTATGACAAAAACGACGTCAGGTATTGATTTCATATCTTTGATACCGCCTAAACTGTTATTTAATTTTTCTATTTCTCGCGACTGAAGTAACTGTTCTTTCTTTGTTAATTCTTGGTTTAATTTTTCTGAGTCTTCCTCAAGAGATTTGAGTCTTTTTATAGATTGTCTAACTGTGTTGAAATTTGTCAACATTCCACCTAACCATCTATGATTTACGTATGGCATATTACAGTCTTTCGCGGCAGATGATATACTATCTCTTGCTGCTCTTTTTGTTCCTACAAATAAAATCTTTCCACCTTTAGAAGAAATTTTTTCAGCAAATGAACATGCCTCTTTCATTAGTGGGACTGTTTGTTGAATATCTATTATATGAATATGGTTTTTATTACCATATATGTAAGGAGCCATTTTTGGATTCCAATAGCTAGTTTGGTGGCCGAAGTGAACTCCTGCTTCTAATAAAGCAGGTATTGTTATATCTGTCATTTTTTGTCTCCATGGGTTAATAATCACCTAAAAAAAATTATAAAGCTTATTTAAAAGCACCCAATATAATTTATTACATATCCAGGCTAGTTTTTAATATTCTGCGCAAGTTAATATCATAGACTTAATCTTACAACAGTCGGTATAATAATGGTTAATTACATCTTAAACAACCTTATATTATGATAAAAAACTCTATAGAAATTG
>MDSV01107136.1_pt1 | contig 10352 bp, 9 predicted proteins | sample 810851 | NCBI WGS metagenome assembly MDSV01 (sample SAMN05326640, study PRJNA326480) | marine metagenome | isolation source: seawater | place: Atlantic Ocean: North East | collected 2012
ATACTTCGTCGATTTGTAGTTCAGGTTGTTAGCAGTATTTACTGAAAGGTTCAAAAACCTTCTAATTCCAATAATTAGTTAGCGAGTTTTATTACCTTTAAACTTCTTTGTCAATAGTTGCCTATCATTAAGTAGAACATGAGATACTATTCACTATTGAGGAAACTAATAATGGATTACGAATGAGTACCCACAGACCGGTAAGCACCGCGCCACATCTCGATATGGAGCACGAGATTGCCGAGCTGCGCGCCGAGATCGCTCACCTGCGCGCAAGATTGGCGCAGAATCCGAATAGCGATACGAAAGACGGTGAATGGCCAAGCGAAATAACCTATGGCCAACAGATGAGATCGCTTACCCAGTTCGCCGGGATAAGTAAGGATCGAGAGGCAATAGGCCGGACTTCGGAGCATCATGAGTTGCCTAAACCGACCCGAGATCAGGCGCAGCTGGAAGCAGATTTTATCCGCTGGGGCTATTGCCTAGTGGTTGATGCAATGACGCCTTCACAAGTCGATGCGCTGGTTGAACGACTGCTGGATCAGAGCGAGGCAGAAAGAACGGCTGGTGTCGCACACGTGACGCACGAAGGTACAACACAGTTTGTGCCTAACCTGCTCCCCAAGGGGCAGGTGTTTCGTGATCTTGCGGCACTTGATGAACATGCGGCTGCCGGTGCGCCGCTGCTTGAGACGCTTTTGTGCAAAATCCTCGGAAATGACTTCTATCTTGCGACTGCCCACGGTTCCATCGTGCATCAAGGAGGCGGGATTCAGGAATTGCACCAGGATCAGGGTTTTGTGCCGCTGCCGCATCCACCCTACCCACTTTATAGCCTGGTCATCTGGGCGCTCTCACCATTTAGTTTGGAAGAGGGCGCCACGTACGTGTTGCCAGGATCACATCGAGCGCCAGATGGCGCGAATCTTGTGCACGCGGATACAGATTTTGTAGAGTTCGCCAAAGGCAAACTTTTAGCACTGGACATGCCAGTGGGAAGTTGTGCAATTCTTGATAGTCGCCTGCTGCATGCCGGTGGTGAAAGGACTGCGCCTGGTACGCGTCTGGCATCTCGAATTCTATATTGCCGCGGCATGATGCGGCAGCAGGAAAATCTTATTGCCTGCACGGATCCAATAGTTGATCAGCTGTCACCGAAACTCAAAAGGCTCATTGGCTACTACAGCCACTATTCCCTTGGCATGATAGAGGGGAACCGCATTGATCCGGCGAAACCCAAAGTGCCCATTGGTGAACTCTCAATGAGTCGCCCAGAAGAGTTCGAACAGGATTTTGATTTTCGTCATACGAAGTTCGCCGAGGAGTTGGCGCAAGATGATTGGAACGTATGGGTGGATTATCGTGGGCCGAACGAAGAGTGATTCCATGTGTATCGATATCAACCTGAGCGGCAGCGAAGGAACTCAGCGGCGAGATCCTTAGGCTCCTGTTGGTCGCTCAGGATGACGGGTCATTATGCTGTTAGACTGAACCCCGCATAGCCCCTTCTAGCAATGTCATCACATTGCTTCCGATAGCTACCGAGACCGCCAATATAGGGCATAAATATTCTGGGCTTACCAGGAATATTGGCACCTAGGTACCAGGAATTGCAGGATGGGGCCGTGAGCATTGAACCTTTGCCTGTTTCGTAGACGTGTTTGATCCAGTCCGCTTCTGCCTGCTCGGTTGCCTCGATAGCTCGCAGTTGATGGTAATCCATGTAGGTAATGCAATCCGCAATCCAGTCAACATGTTGTTCGATGGAAGTCATCATGTTGCTGCGCACCGAAGGGCTGCCGGGACCGGTTATGGTGAAGAGGTTTGGAAAACCGTTAACCTGCAAGCCCAGGTAGGTACGTGGTCCGGCTTCCCAGTAATCTGACAGCGTTAGACCGTCGCGACCGCGGATATCCATGTTCAATAGGGCGCCCGTCATTGCATCGAAACCGGTGGCGTAAACCAAAGCGTCGAATTCGAAATCTTCCTGCTCGGTCTGAATACCGGTGGTGGTGATTCGTTTGATGCCGCCGCGGCGAAGATCGACCAGAGTTACGTTGTCCCGATTGAATGCTTCATAGTATTGGGTATCGATAACGGGACGTTTACAGCCGATTGGATAGCCGCGGGGCATAAGGCCCTCTGCAGTACTGGGGTCATCGATAATCTGACCCAGATGTTTCCGATACATTTCACACGCTAGCTCATTGGCTTCGAGACTTAACCCGACATCTATGTATTGGTGAATCGCCCCAAATCCCTGCTCAAGTACTGCCGCATGACGTTCTTCTTCACTGGTGTCGCTGATCAATGCGGTAGGTGGTGTTCGCGTATTGCCGCCAAAACCAAATCCGTAGCCGATAATGCCAAACTCGGATTCGCGCTGCTGTTGGCGTATTGACGCATAGTCAGCCTTAACTTTCTCAATGAATTTAGCCGTCATGGGTTTGTTATGGGCAGGCATGGTGTAGTTTGGTGTTCGTTGGAACACGGTCAGGTGCTTCGCCTGTTCTGCAATTACAGGGATTGCCTGTACCCCCGAGGAGCCGGTGCCGATGATACCCAAAGAGATGCCAGCAAAGTCGACTCCTTCGTGGGGCCATTGACCTGTGTGATAGACCGGTCCTGCAAAGTTTTCTGCCCCTTCGATGTCGGGCGTATTCGGCACCGAAAGGCAACCTGTCGCCATAATCGAAAAACGCGCCTTAAAGCTATCTCCCGTATCAGTGCTGATAGTCCACTTCTTGTCATCTCCGTAATGTGCGGAGGAAACCCGTGTGTTGAACTGGATGTCCTGACGCAGACCGAAACGATCGGCGACATGATTGGCGTAGGCAAGAATTTCCGGCTGCGCTGCCATGACCTCTGTCCAGGTCCATTCCTGTTCCAGTTCAGGTGAGAAGCTGTAGGAGTATTCCATGCTGGGAACGTCGCAGCGTGCTCCAGGATATCGATTCCAGTACCAGGTACCGCCAACATCCTTGCCTGCTTCTAGTATCCGTACAGTCAGACCAAGAGCGCGTAACCGGTGCAGCATATACATCCCGGCGAATCCTGCGCCGACGACTATGACATCATATTCGCGAGGCTCTGACATCTAGCGACTTTCCCTAAATAAATAGATCTTTTGTATTGTAGTCCCGAAGCTGTTCACGATTTGAACCCCACTGAATATTCTCGTTGACGAGAGGTTGATACACATAAGGTTTTTCATCCGGGAAAGCGCCTGCTCTGGCCGCCGTAGCCAGTTTAATGACTCTGGACCGATCAATGACTCGTGCTACGTCATAGGGAACATTCTCGAAGTCATGGCTCTTGAGTACCGAGGCCCGACGGTGAAAGCCAAATACGAAGGTTGCGCGCATATCTACAGAGGTATTTGCGAATGAACCGTGAAGCATCTGTCGGTTGCAGATTGCTACATCTCCCGGACTGCACAGCATCGGCACTGCGTCAGGGAGTTCAATGGAATTGTCATTGGCAGTAACTCTGCTTTTGATATCCAGTTTGCCTGAATCGTGAGTACCGGGGACGATCCAGAGAGCATTTTCCGCGTTCGTAGCATACAGGTTGACCATGAAATTAAAGCCATGTGTCCCTCTATCCTGGTCGGGGTCGTTCCACAGGGTAGTACCATCCTGATGCCATGCAACGGATGCCCCCAGCCCGCCGTGCTTGATCCAGATGGTATCGGTAAACGGCACAAAGTCTGGGCCATTAATCTGTTCTGCGACTGCGAGAAGCTTGGGATGACCATACAGAAGCAAAGTAGAATCCATAAAGTAGAAAGTTCCATGCACCTGCAACAGCACCTCGTCCGGTGCATCTACCGGAGCGTCAGGCTCGATCATTTTGACTTCGTATCGACCACCGATAGCATCAGTCCCGCCATGGGGGTCGGACAGTGGTTTAGCAAACCGGAAACACGGCACCTTGTGGTCCAGGCCAACTGCTGGACGGCCATGACGGTCTACTATCGCTTCACTATTGACGGGGGCACGGTCGAGCAGGTCTTCAAACTCTGTGACAAGCTGATGCATTTCTTTAGCTTCGATAGCACCCTCAAACACATAGAAACTGTGCTTCCAGTAGGCGTCGAGGATATGAGGGGCAAGACGACCGCTGTGGTCTAACTCAATCGGACCGCGGTTACCTAGTTCAAAGGCGCGCTTCTCACCCTGTTTTAAATAGGCGTTGTCCATAGTCACTCCTGATGATGTGATGGCACTTTACTTTGGAGCGGTCATCTTTTTCAACATTTTACGTGTTTGGCACCTTCGATCAGTTGTCCGGGTGTTTCGTGTTATTACCACTAGTGTTTTAATGGGCGGAGAAATGTCGATAAGTTGAAATAAAAGGCAATAGAGATGATCCTGATTACTTGGTCGCGGATTTTGATGGTGTTCTACGTCAGCCTGATGCTGGTCATCGGCTATGTCGCGAGCAAGAAAATCTCGCAAGGGGACGACTTTACGATCCCTTGGGCTTCCTGCGGGCCCTATTTTCTGGCGCTGGCATTTGCTGCATCAACCGCGAGCGGCGCAACGTTTCTTGATGCGCCGGCACTGTCCTGCGAATGGGCCACCGCCACCATCGGAGTATATTTCGGCGGCGTGATCTGCATACAGCTGATTATGCGCGATGTGTGTCACTGAGGTCTAAGTTGTGCGGGAGCTATCCTAATGAGAATAGTCAAGACAGAAACTCTTCACGCCGATGCAGGTTGGCGTACCTTATCGTTTCTCAAGATTACGACCGACGAAGACATCGTCGGCTATAGCGAATATAACGAGTCGTTTGGCAGTAAGGGAACCACACATGCCGTTGAAAACATGGCGCCACTCATCGAAGGCACTGATCCGTTGGAGCATGCGGTCACGTCCTCCCGACTATACGCAATGACGCGTCTGGCGCGGGGCGGTGTTAATGCGCAGGCAATTGCCGCAATAGAGAACGCCCTGCTTGACATAAAGGGTAAGGCACTTAACGTCCCTGTGCATGCCCTGTTAGGCGGTAAACAGCGCGATACGCTTCCCCTATACTGGTCCCATTGCGGCACATTCCGAATGGGTGAGGCGACCGCCGAATTTATTCGTAAGCCGGTGATTACTTCTGCCAAAGACCTTATTGATCTGGGGGCAGAGGTCAAAGAGTCGGGCTACAAGGCACTGAAGTGCAATATGTACTTCTTCGGTGCAGGAAACTATTTTCGCGGTGGCTTTGGTACTAATCTGCTACCTAGAGAAGAGAGCATGAATGCGGATAGTGATCAACTGAAAGCTTTGGTGGCGCAAATGACGGCGCTCAGAGAAGGTGCAGGTGATGATATCGATATCCTGCTCGATATGAATTTCAGCTTCAAGACAGAAGGCTTTCTTAAAGTCATGCGTGCCCTAAAACAGTTTGATTTATTCTGGTACGAACTGGATATGTTTAATCCAAAATCCCTTGCCTATATCCGGGAGCATGGAGGTGTGCCTATCGCCTCATGTGAATCGTTGTATGGCATCCGGGAGTTTAGCCCTTATTTCGAACAACGCTCTATGGACGTTGTCATTATCGACGTTCCCTGGAATGGTGCCTGGCAGTCCTACAAGATTGCAGCCATGGCCGATGCACATGAGGTAAACGTGGCGCCACACAATTTCTATGGTCATCTGGCCAGCGCCATGAGCGCCAACTTCTGTGCTGCATTGCCTAACTTTCGCATCATGGAAATTGAAGTGGATGATGTGGCCTGGAAAGATCACCTGGTTACCCACCCACCAGAAATTAGAAACGGTGAGTATCTGGTATCGGATCGTCCTGGCTGGGGAACAGATGTGAATGAAGAGGCGGTACTGGCACACCCGCCGCGGTAGGGTATTGAGTTTTTAGTATCGGGTTCTGAGTTAATAATAAGAGGGGTTTTCACTATGGGAACACAGGCAGATATATCAGCGGTGTTTGCTGAGAAGGTGGTCTGGATTACTGGAGCGTCATCCGGTATTGGCGAGGGTATGGCGAAGGCATTTGCAGGTGCTGGTGCAAAGGTAGTCCTTTGTGGGCGCAATGTGGATGAACTTAACAGGGTGAGAGACGAGTGCGTCGCAGTGGGCGCCCAGGAAGATCACCTGATGGTGCTGCTGCTTGATGTCCTGGACTATGATGCCATGCCTGCTGCTCTGCAGGCGGTGCTTGATGAGTTCTCCCGCGTTGATATTTTGATTAACAATGCAGGTCAGGGCGCGCGTGACAGGGTGCTGAACCTTTCGATGGATGTGTACCGTAAGGCTATGGAGGTGAACCTGTTTTCAGCGATCGCACTGACTAAAAAAGTGTTACCGGTAATGATGGAGCAAGGTTCCGGGCGTATTGTCGGTCTTTCCAGTATGGCGGGAAAGATTGGTGTCCATCTGCGCACAGCCTACTGTCCGGCGAAGCACGCAGTCGTGGGGTTTTGTGATGCGCTTAGGGCAGAAATGGCGCACTACGGCATCAAGGTGACCACAATAGTACCCGGCGTGGTTCGTACCCAGTCGGCGGCGAAGGCGATGACCGGCAGTGGCGAGCTGCTTGGACCGGAAAAAGGGGTGATGGTAGGGGGCTTGTCCGTCGACGAAGCGATCGAGATTATCATGTCTCAACTATCGGAAGGTGCTGATGAAATCATCGTGGCAGCAGAAGGTGAAGTTCAGTTGATGAAGCAAAAGCGCGATGATCCTGTCACTGTATTTCGCTTTATGGAGGCAGCAGCAGAAGAAGAAATTTACAGTGATAGCGGGGAGTAAGGTGACTGACTTTTGGAACATCATCTTCCCGGTTCCGGGTGAGAGTGAGAGCGCGGCGCGCAGGATTGAGGATGCCGGTTGGGACGGTTTATTTTTCCCGGATACCCAGTGCTTGTCCGGGGATATATATAGTGCAATGTGCCTGGCTGCGAAGGCAACGACACGACTAAAACTAGGCACTGCAGTAACCAATCCGGTTACGCGTCATCCCTCTGTGACAGCCTCTGCCATTGCGACCGTGCAGGTGGAGTCGGATGGCCGCGCCGTATTGGGTATTGGCCGTGGTGATTCGTCATTAGGTTACATCGGACAAAACCCGGCGCCGGCGCGAAAACTGGAGACTTACATCCACCAGGTGCAACGCTACCTGCGAGGTGAATCTGTCGACCTGGAGGGCTTCGAGAGTCGCAACATGTGGATCAGCGAATCTGGCCAGCCTAAGGTGCCGGTAGATGTAGCGGCCACGGGGCCACGTGTCATCGCGCTCGCGGGGCGCCTAGCAGAGCGAGTGACTTTTGCGGTTGGCGCAGATGAAGATCGCCTCAAAGCTTCGATGGAAGCCGCCTGTTCGGCTCGCTGCGGTGTTGGTCTCGATCCGAACGATCTGTCGTTCGGTGCGTACATTAATCTCGCGTGTGATAACGATTTGACGAAGGCGCGCTCTATTATCCAGGGCAGCACGGGAGCCTTTGCTCATTTTAGTGGCATGTCGGCAGCCAGTAGCAAGGGCACAGCAGATGCCCAGATTTTTAAGCAAGTTGGTGCCAACTACGATATGGCGAATCATGGAAGCAATGAGGCGGCGCACATCAAAGCCATGCCCGATGATTTCATTAGCCGTTTTGGGGTAACCGGATCAGTCGAATATTGTGTAGAACGACTGGGGCAGCTTATTGAACTCGGCCTCGACAGGTTGGTTCTGCTTACAGGATCGTTGGACAGTGATCCGGCGTTGACTCAAGCGAGCTTTGAGCGAATCTCAAACCAGGTGTTCCCTCAGTTGCGTTAAACGAGGATGCGATTGACCACGCTCAGATGGTCGGCCCCCAAACTTCCAGATTATTCACCCGCTCAACGCGGTGGGAAGTTTTAAGATCGAGCAGAGCCTCAAGGCCGGTTGATCGAAGCACGTTGCGAACTTTCTCCTGCTCCGCTGGTTCAGCGACCGCGAGGTCATCTTGCAAACGCTGCATCAACCAGAATCGATAAGGCATCACGCCCGTTTCTATCTTTCGCCCCCGCCACTCAAAGGTCGTCAACGCGTCGCCCCCCAAACCCAAGGAACCCGTTAGTCCACGCGCCGATGGATCGTCTACGCCATTAGTTCCGACTTCAAGGTTGGGATGATTGGCCAGCCATTGGTTGGCGCGCTCTACATGTGCACTGATCTCGGGAAGATATTCTTCAGCAACAAAGCGCATCATAGCCAGCAACGTATCCGGCACATTATCATCGGTGATCAGGTCTTCGGATGCTTCCGGTTCGAGATGGTATGGCTCGATAGTTGACATTCGCTCTACCCAGCGGCCAACGCGTGGGGCAGTGCGCTTGATTAAAAATTGAGGTACGGGATCACGAAACAGGTGCTGCCACATGGTAGCCATCAGACCATAGTCCCCGAGAGTGGCATGACCGCCTAATAAATAGGGATGATCGGCCAAGTGAGTGCTGAACAGGTTCAGCCATTCCTGAAAAGCCGCCTCAATCAGTGGCGCCGTATCAGCGTTTACGCCAAAACTCCGGGTAGCCTGACGCATGCGACTGCTGGCGTTATCAAACGCTTCATCTGCTTCCTCCTGAGAATAGCTACTAGGGAAACATAGCGAAAACTCAGATCGAATGAAGTCCAGGTTCTCGTCGTCAAAGTTCCAGCGATAATGCATCGCAGGGCGAAGCAAACCTTCTCCGCCGAACATTTCAAAAACATGACTGACTGCCAGATGAACTGGTGTGGTTGGATACGCAGTGCAGCGCACTAGGTGCTGCGCGGGTCCGCGTTCAAAGTGATCAATTATGTCGACAGTATCCTGAATGAGATCGCCATCCGGTGTCTCCATGATAGGGTTAATCCAGCGCCCCACAGCCGGGACAATATGATTGCGAAAATGGCTGCAACCGGGAGCGACGTCAACAAAGTCGATTGCCTGTTGTCTAAGGTAAGATCTCGCTTTGCCCGGATATAGGCCTGCCGGTATACCGTAAAGCCTGTAAGGCATACTTAGACTCCATCCTTTCTGAATCGCGTCGGATTATACATGCTCAGGGCTTCACCAGTATCTTTGCGTGCTTCTCAGGATTGGCAAGCTCGGTAAATGCGTCGGCCACACCTTCGAGATTGGTTTCTCCGGTAATGAGTGGCGTAACGTCGAAGTCGCCGGTACCGATATATTCCAGCGTTTCTTGAAATTCCTCGGTTGTATAGCCAAGGACATACTGCACATTTAGCTGTTTGTTCACCGCAATCAATGGCCTGCTGATGTCCTGTTGCAGACAGACACCGATGATAACCAGTCGAGCATTTTTTTGAGCACCGAGAAACATCTGGTCAATCATTCCCGGGACCCCGACACACTCGAAATAGACACATTGCTCTGACTTCATCAGATCAGGATGGGCATAGGGATTAGTGATTGCGGGATCCAGGACGTCGTCAGCACCCACCAGGGCAGCAAGGGCGCGACGGCCGGGTGAGAAATCGACGGCGATGACTGGTCCGGCCCGGCGTTGTTTCAATGCGATGATCACCGCCAGTCCAACTGGCCCGCAACCTATAACAAGGATAGCTTCATCACCTTCGAGTCTGGCCTTGTTGACGGCGTGAAAGGAGACCGCCATGGGTTCGGTCAGTGCTGCGTGCTCTGCCGATAATCCTGATGGCACAGGCGTCATTATGGACTCTGTTAACAGCATAAACTCCGAGAACCCCCCGGGCGCATCGACAGAGAAGCCGATTGGCTCGGGTGGCTCGCGACGCAGCATGGGAGGGCAACAAACGAGTGTGCCTGGGCGCAACTGGCGTTCCGTACTGGGCCCGTAGTCGACCACTTCTGCACAGAACTCATGCCCAAGCACCACCGGATCAAACGTCGTCAGCTGAAAGGCACCACCGGATTGGCGACTGGTGTTAACGAAATCTTCAGTGTGTTTTGCGGCGTGGAGATCAGATCCGCATATGCCGCAAGCGCGGGTCCTAACTAGGACTTCTCCTTTTTGAGGTACCAGATCCGGCAACTCATCGATCGAAAATTCACCTCGTTGCATGGTGACAGCGCGCATAATTTTTTCTCCTGCTGGATTGAGGTTGCTTGCTGAGAAGAGGTGAAAAGGATACCTTGAGTTGTTCATATTAACGAGTGGCTAGTCATGAGGGTCTGCGTGTGACCATCGAGTACCCGAAAAGAACCTTCAAGAAGAACGTTACCACTGCAGAGATTATCCGAGCAGCCGTTAATCTTTTTGCAAGTAATGGATATGAATTCACCAAGCTAGAAGACGTCGCAGCCGAGGCTGGTGTGCATGTTCAGACCATATATCGTCACTTTAAGACCAAAGAATCTCTGGCGACCTCAGCTGCTGCAG
>MDSV01116986.1_pt1 | contig 10352 bp, 11 predicted proteins | sample 810851 | NCBI WGS metagenome assembly MDSV01 (sample SAMN05326640, study PRJNA326480) | marine metagenome | isolation source: seawater | place: Atlantic Ocean: North East | collected 2012
AGACTTCTCTTTACTTATTAAAATAGAGCATGCTATTTCACCATATGTTGCTTTTATGATTATGCCTTTATTTGCTTTTGCAAATGCTGGAGTAAGTCTAGAGGGTTTATCTTTAGCAAGTTTAATGGCTCCCGTACCACTGGGTATTTTATGTGGACTTTTCTTTGGAAAACAAATTGGTGTATTATTATTTTCTTATATATCAATTAAATTTAAATTTGCTCACCCACCTAGCAATTCATCTTGGTTAAGCATTTATGGTGTTTCTATTTTAACAGGGATCGGATTTACAATGAGTTTATTTGTAGGTAATTTAGCTTTTGTTAATGAAATTCAATATATGGATGGCGTAAAAATTGGGGTTTTAGTTGGGTCATTGTTGTCTACTGTTTTTGGTTATTTAATTTTATTATTTTCATCTAAAAAATAAATGTCAAAATATAAAATAAGTTTATATATAATACTCATTATGTTTTCTATTTTTAATAAAACATTTTCAGATAATAAAAAAACCTTTTTTGAGTATAAGATAAATTCAATTGATGGACATGAATTAGATCTTTCAAAATACAAAGGTAAATCATTTCTTCTAGTAAATGTTGCCAGTAATTGTGGTTTTACGAATCAATACAAGGAACTTCAAGAATTATATGAACTTTATAAAACCAAAGGATTAATCGTCCTTGGAGTTCCATCAAATCAATTTGGCGGACAAGAACCTTCAAATGAGGGTGAAATAAAAAGATTTTGTGAAGTCAATTTTAATATTACCTTTCCAATGACAAGTAAATATGATGTCAAAGGTGAACATGCTCATCCTATATATATTTGGGCTAAAGAAACCTATGGTAATTCAAGTATACCTAAATGGAACTTTCATAAAATATTAATTGATAAAGATGGACTGGTACATGATACTTTTGCATCTTTTACAAATCCTTTGTCTAAGAAAATTACAAAACAAATTGATAAAATTCTTAAATAGATTTTTTGACTATATTATTAATATATCTTTTTAAACTAATTTTACCAAAATATTTATAAACTTTGTTTGATAAATTCATGTTTGTCAAAGCAGAGGCATAGCGTTCACCTGGTCTTTTTTTTAAAAATTTTATTTTAGTCTTAAACATTGTTGCAACATCTAAAATTGAGTAACTTTTTTTATGAGAAATACTATAGTGACGACATAGATTTTTTTTCCAAGCCAAGTAACAAATCATAACTGTATCATCAATATGAGTAAATCTTCTAGATTGTGTTCCTGGTTTAACAACAGGTAATGATTTATTATTTTTGAAAGCGTTTTCAAAGATACCAATAACAGTGGACATTTTCCCTTTAGCTATTTGTCTTGGACCATAAACATTATAAAAATAGATTACTTCATATTTAAAACCAAACCATGTTTTCAAATTTTCAAGTAACTCTAAATTTTTTGATTTTGTAAAAGCGTATGGAGATAGATTCTTATCATTACCTTTATTACCTAACGTTGCTGATGTTGCAGAATATATAAGTTTAATATTGTTTTTAAGACAAAAATTAAAAATTGCATTTGTACCTATTGAGTTAGAATTTAGACATTCATTCATATTCATAAAACTTTGATAGATTCTAGCAAATTCTCCAAAATGAAATATGGAATTAATAGATTTTGGATTTAATATATATTTTTCAATATTTTTAGTATCTCCTTTAATATATTTAACTCTTGAATCATTTATATGATTTTTTCTATAACCTGATGAGTAATTATCTAGACTTATAATTTTATAATTTGTTTTTTTTAATAGAAATTCAATTAAGTTTGATCCAACAAAACCAGCTCCACCAGTAACTAATATTTTATTTTTTTTCATACTAAAAATTTAATGTAAGACCATCATATGCTGGTTTAATGTTTTTAGGTAATATATTCGATAATTCATTATAGTCCAGATCTGAGTGAAGATTTGTAAGTATCATTTTTTTTGGTTTTAAAAGAAGGTTTAATTTTAAAACATCTTCAAGATTAAAATGTGATGGATGTTTTTTGTATCTTAAGCAATCAATAATTAAATAATTAAGATTTTTAAATTTTTTATGATCTTTTTTATAGATTTTATTGCAATCAGGTAAATAGGCAATCTTCTTGTTTATTATAAAAGATAAGCTTTCTATAGAGCCGTGTTTTACTTTTAAAGATTCAATTTTAATAAGTTTACCAAAATTTATTTTTTTTTTAATACCAAATAACTTAAGTATAGCAGGATAACCATTATTATTATTAAAACAGTAAAAAAAAGATTTTAATAAATATTTTTTAGTAATCATATTAGCATAAACTGGAATTTTTTTCTTATTTTTAAGAAAAAAAACTCTTAGATCATTAATACCGTGTGTTTGATCTGCGTGATGATGTGTATAAATAACATTATTAACTTCTTCAATTTTATTTTCTATAAGTTGATTTCTTAAATCTGGTGAGGTATCAATTAATATATTTCTATTTCTAGATTTAATTAATGCTGAACATCTTGATCTTAAATTTTTAGGATTTTTAGGATTGCAATTACCAAAAAAACCATCAGGTCTGGGTACACCCATTGAACTACCACAACCTAATATAATAAATTTCATTTATTAGTTGAATAATGTATTAAAGTTAAAGGATGTTGTCTCAACCAACTCTTTGATCGACATATCTTTTATGAGAGCCAATTTTTCTGCTGTATGTTTAATAAATGATGGTTCATTTTTTTTGCCTCTATTAGGTTCTGGAGATAAATATGGACTATCTGTTTCAATTAACAATCTATCTGATGGAATAAATTTAAATGTTTCTTGTAATTCAATTGAATTTTTAAATGTAACAATTCCACTTGCTGAAAAATAAGCATTAAAATCAATTAATTTCTCTGCGAATTTTTTTGAACCTGTAAAGCAATGCATTAAAATTTTTAAATTCTTATTTTTATATTGATTAAAAATATCTAAAGTTTTTTCCTCTGCATTTCTCGAATGAACTATTAAAGGAATATCTAATTTCATTGCAGCATTAATATGTTTCTCAAAGCTTTCAATTTGATCAGTTTGATTACTATGGTTATAATAGAAATCTAATCCAGTTTCACCAATACCAATTATTTTTTTATTATTGCTAATCTCATTTATTATTAACTCAGTTGTGATTTTATTAGTTTTTGCTTCGTGGGGATGAATCCCAAAAGTTCCAAAAATAATTTTATCCTTATTAACTATTTCTTTAATCTTAATGAAACTTTCAAGAGTAGTGCAAATAGTTAAAATTTTTTTAATACCTATATTTTTTGATCTTAAAATAATGTCATCTAAATTGCTAAACAGTGGTTCGTGATCTAAATGGCAATGAGAATCAATCATTTTTTTTTTCAATTTTTTTAAAAAGAATATCAATTTTGTTTAATTCTTTATTACCTTGTAAATAACTATGATTATCCAAAGAAGAAAAATCAATTTCATCCTCTTTAATATCAAAAATTTTTAAAGCTTTAAGGCTTGATTGGGGAATTATGGGATAAAGCATGTAACTAATTTTTCTAACTATTTCTAATGTAGTATACACAATAGTATTTAGTCTAGTAATATCAGACTTTTTTTTCCAAGGTTCTTGATCATTAAAGTATTTATTAGTTTCAAATAAACAATTCACAATAAAATCTATGTAGTAATTAATATCTTGGTTGTCTATTTTATTTCTAATTAAATCTAAACTAACTTTAAATTTATCTAAAATTTTTAAATCATCATTTTCAAACTTTATCTTATTCGGAATTTTTTTATCACAATTTTTTTCTGCAAAAGAAATAACTCTTTGACATAAATTTCCAAAATTATTCGCCAAATCGCTATTAATACAATCTTCCAGCCTTTCCTGAGAAATATTACCATCGTTACCAAATGAAACTTCTTTAATTAGATAATATCTTAATGGATCCAATCCATATTTATTTATAATTTCAATGGGATCTAATATGTTATTTTTTGATTTAGACATCTTTTCATCACCAGAAAGTATCCAGCCATGGCCATAGATTCTTTTAGGTAATGGAATTTTTGCAGCTAATAGAAAAGCTGGCCAATAAACAGCATGAAATCTCAAAATATCTTTACCGATTAAATGAACTGAAGCTGGCCAGAATTTTTTAAAAAGAGGATCATCTATATTTGGGTAATTTAGTGCACTTATATAATTTGTTAATGCATCAAGCCATACATAAATTACATGATCTTTACTTTCCGGAACTGGTATTCCCCAAGAGAAACTTTTTCTACTTACGGATAAGTCTTTCAATCCATTTTTTACAAAACTAACAACTTCATTCTTTCTAGATGGTGGAGATATGAAATTTGGATTTTGTTCATAATAATCAAGTAATGGTTTCTCCCATTTCGATAATCTAAAAAAGTATGACTCTTCATCCATCCATTCCACTGGTGATTTAGATAATGTAGCAATCTTTTTACCATCTACATCACTTATTTCGTCTTCAGCATAAAAAGCTTCATCTGATACAGAATACCAACCAGAATATTTAGATAGATAAATATCATCATTAGTTTTTAATTCCTTCCATAGATTTTGAACAGAAAGTTTATGTCTGTTTTCTGTTGTTCTAATAAAATCAGTGTTAGTAAGATTTAAAACTTTTGAAAGATCTCTGAAAGTTTGACTTATTTCATCACAAAATTTTAGTGTATCAATACCATTTTTTTCTGCGGCTCTTTGTATTTTTAAACCATGTTCATCAGTACCTGTTAAAAAACTTACATTGAAACCATCAATCTTTTTAAACCTTGCAAAAAAATCTGCAATTATACTTGAATAAGCATGTCCCATGTGAGGTTTTGCAGATGGATAATAAATAGGTGTAGTTATGTAAAAATTCTTATCCATTTAATATTTCCTCATTAAATTCAATAAAAATTGATTCTTCATCTAAATTGAAATTTTTAGTGTCTGAAATTTTTTTTATAAAATAATTATATCTTTGATACATTTTTGAAGAAAAAGATAAATTAATTTTTCTAAAATAGAATTCTATTAAATCAAAAACCATATATTTTATTGATTTATCTTTTTTATAATAGCTTTCCTTAATTATAATTTTAAGAAATTTCTTTAAATCAAAATCTATAAGATTATATTTATTAGCTTCAGCGAATTTAGCTAGTTTATATATATTTCCAGGAGTAATATAATAATTAATTAAATCCTTATTAATTATTTCATTAAGTTTATTATTTAATATTTTATCAGAAACTTCATAACTTTCTTTATGTGTTAAAAAAATTTTATAATTAATACATCTAGAAAGTAATGTTGATAGAACTTTCTTATTATTATTAATCAGTAAAAAATGAACATTAAAATTTGGCTCTTCTAAAACTTTTAATAATGCATTAATTGAATTATTATTTAGAAACTCTATGTTATCAATAACAACAAATCTTGGCTTTTGATTAAACGAAGATTTATTAAGATTAGATATTAATTGTCTTATTTGGTTTATATCAATTGTTTTTTTTTCATGGTTTATATCAACTATAATCAAGTTAGGATTAGATTTATTAAGTGCTGTTTTATATGATTGATTGCTTGGATTAATCTCAAAATTATCTATATCGTAATTAAATTCTTGATCAGATGACAAAACATAATTTACAAAATGGTATGCTAATGTAGATTTGCCCAGTCCTTTTTGTCCACTCAGTAACAGTTTATTTGGAAATTTATTTTTTTTATAAAGATTTATTAAATCAGTCATAAATTTATCAAGACCAAACAATTTAACTTGATTAATAGGTTTTAATTCAATCATACTAACTTATTAATTTTTTCAATTATTTTAAATTTATTATTGTTTATATCCAAATTTGAATCAACAATTTGATATTTTTTTTTATTATTCCGAGCTAATTTAATAAATCCTTTTTGTACTCTTTGATAAAATTTGCCATCAAAACTGTCATACCTATTTAGTACCTTTCTTAACTTTAACCTTTTTTTCATGTTATTTATATTCACAGTATTTAAAAAGGTAAAATCTATTTTAAAATCTTTTAAAAGATATTTGTTAATAAAATTTATTATTTTCAAGTTAACATTCAATCCATAGTGCTGATAAGCAATTGTTGAGTCCACAAATCTATCAATTAAAATAACTTTTTTTTTATAATATCTTTTTAAAAGGTTAATATTTTCACTTCTAGCAGCTAAATAAAGTAATAAATCAGTATCTTTGTTAAAAGTTGATTTATTACTTAGAATTAATTTCCTAATTTTCTCAGCATTTAAACTACCACCTGGTTCACGAATTTTTATATGACTTATGTTTTTTTTTTTTAAATATTTAGAAACGTTAGATAAATGATAACTTTTACCACTACCTTCAATACCTTCAAAAACTATGACAGGTTTTTTATACATCGCCCCAGATTAAATAATTCAAAGATTTAATTAATCTAGTAAACATATTAACTTTTTCTACATCTTTGGCCGCTAATAAATCATATTCTCCAACTAATTCCTGATCATATACAACTCGAAGTTTTCCTACTATATCATCTTTTTTAATTGGAGCTTCTACAGGACCTTTGTATTTTATCGCAACTTTAATTAATTTTTTTTTGGCTTTTTTGATTGTTTTATAAATATCCTCTTTTACATATACATCTACTTGTTGATCTTTACCTAACCAAACATCAATTTTTTCAATAGGTTGATTAGATTTATTAATTTCAATTAAATCAAAATTAGTTAATCCGTAGGTTAATAGTTTCAAACTTTCTCTTGATCGTGCACTTTTAGTATCAAAACCACTTCCAACTGCAATTAATCTTCTTCCTTTTCTCTCAATTGAGGAGGCTAAGGAATATTTTTCAACTGCTAAATAACCCGTTTTTATACCGTCAGCACCTAGATTTTTATATAAGAGTGGATTTCTGTTACCTTGGGTAATTGGATCTCCACCAGTTCTATCCCATGTAAATTCTTTTTCTGCAAACCATTTATAATATTCAGGATGTTCTTTAATTAAATAATTTGACATAATTAATATGTCTCTAACAGACGAATAATTATCTGGATCATTTATTCCAGAAGAATTAGCGAAATTTGTATTTTCCATGCCAAGCTCTTTAGCTTTAGTAGTCATTAAAATTGCAAATTCTTCTTCGGTCCCTGCTATACCCTCTGCTAGAGCTATACACGCATCATTTCCTGAAGCAATAATTATTCCGAGTAGTAAATCTTCTACAGTAACTTCATCACCTACCATTATAAACATCGATGAGTAGCCAGCGGTAGATAGTCGCCATGCTTTTTCTGAGACTATAAATTTATCATCTAAATTTATGTCTCCTGACTTAATAAGGTCAAAAGCAATGATGGAAGTCATTATTTTTGTCATAGAAGCTGGATAAATAGAACGATCAGGTTCTAGTTCATAAAGGATTTCACCAGATAAAAAATCTTGTAATATTGCTGTTCTAGCTTTGATTTCAATAGTGGAATTTGAAGTAAGAGTATAAAATTGACTAATCAAAATAAAGAATAATAATTTCTTAAACATTTTTTAATATCTCCAAGTTCTCAAAATAAAGTGAGTTCATTTTTTCAAAAGATTCTTTAAGAGAATTTATATCATTAAAAGGACCTAATAATACCCTATAATTTGTTTTTGATAATTGGATTATTTCTAAATTTTCTAATTTGGTTTCAGTTTTAATTTTATTTACCATTAATTCAGCAGTTTTTTTATAATAAAAATCAGCGACTTTAATTGAATATGAAAATTTATTGTTTAATAATTGTTTTTTATTATTTTTAGTATCTTTATTTAAATTACTTATCTTAATTCCATCTACGGGTGCCTTTTGAGCAACTTCTTTTTCTTCTTCAAAAGTTTTTGATTTTCTAGCTATAAAAGTAGAGTTTTTATTAATTAACATTATATTAATATATGGTTCATTTAGATCTAATTCTAAAGTTTCAGCAATTCTTTTAGATATAACAGAATTATAGAATGGAGAAAATTTAATTTTATTTGACTTAACTTCAGCTATTATAGATTTATCGTTAACTGGATTAGTAATTTTGATAAATGATTTTTTTTTTAAATTTTTATGAAAAATTTGTAATGATCTATCATCTAATTTCTTTATATTTAAATCATCATTGTAAATTAAAGTAAAACCGCTATTTTTGTATTTAAATTCAGATATCGATTTAAGTTTATTTATATCATTTTCAATTTTGATATCACATCCAATTAAAAAAAATAACAAAATTAAATATAATAAATTTCTAAATTTCATTTTTAAATTTATCTTTTAATGTGCAAACAGCTAACGCAAATCTTAGTGATCTATTCCACTTTAAAATAATTTCATAATTATTAAAAACTAAATAAGCAGGATTTAGTGTTTCAGCATTTGGTACAATATCTTTATCTGGGGTCACAATAGCAGCAATAAGCTTATCATCTAATGAACTTAAAACAGAATAATTTTTGATATATTTTTTTAGTGATTTAATTTTTTTTTTACTATGTATTTTTTTTGCGGAAATATTTAAAAGATTATTTGGAATATTTTCATTTAATTCAATCTTATAAAAACAAGGTTCATTTTTTTTCCATCCAATTTTATTTAAATAATTAGCGGCAGAGGGATATGCATCTTCATTATTTTTTAAATCTATGTAATTATCTTTATTATAATCAATTGCATAATTTGTTATTGTGCTTGGCATAAATTGAAAAAAACCAAAGGCCCCAGCCCATGAACCGTATAAAGTCTTATAATCAATTTTATCAGTTTCGATTAGTTTAAGTAAAATTATTAGTTCTCTAGTAAAAAATTCTGATCTTCTTTTATCAAAACTTAAAGTTGCCAATGAGGAAATTATATCCATTTTACCTACATAGGTTCCAAAATTTGTTTCGATACCCATTAATGCCAATAATAGTTCTTTTTCAATACCAAACTCCTTTTCAACAATATTAATTAAATCGATATTATTTTCATAAAAGTCAACACCTTTTGATAATTTTTTTTTTGATGTTCTTTTATTAATATAAGTTTTAGTATCTTCATAAAATTCTGGTTGAAATCTGTCATACTTAATTACATTTGGTAAAAATCTTACATTAGACATTGCCTTATCAAAAGTTGTTTCTGATATACTGTTTTGTAAAGCAATTATTTTAAATTCATTTTTCCATAATAAAAAGTCATCTTCAGCCGAATTAACATTTGTAAACCCTATAATAAGGAAAATGATTAAAAATTTAATTAGTTTCATAAAGATCTTTGAGATATATAATTACAGCAATCCAAATAAGAATAAAACTTAGAAATTTAATTAGTGAAAAATCCTCATTATAATAAAAAAAGCCTAAAATAAACTGTAATGTAGGTGTTATATAAAAAACCATACCCGTGGGCCCTAATCCAATTAATTCAACACCTCTCACATATAAAAACAAAGGAATCACAGTCATTGGGCCAGCTAAAATTAAAAGTAAACTTAAACTTGGTTTTGCTAAACTAAAATCGTTAAGTCCTTTTTGAGTAATAAAATAAAAAGTAATTAATGCAAAAGGTAAGATATATAAACTTTCAATTAATAAACCAATATCAGTATCTATATTAATCTTTTTTCTTACTAAATTATAAAAAGCCCAACTAAAAGCCACAACTAAACCAACCCATGGTAAGCTTTTTAAATTAAAAAATAATAATATTAATATTGAAATAAATACTAAAATTATTGAAAAAATTCTTTTACGATTTAAGTTTTCTTTAAAAAATATTTTACCGAGTAATACACTGATAATTGGCATGATAAAATAACCAAAACTCGCATCAATAATTCGATCTGTTGCTACAGCATAAATCCAAACAGCCCAATTAATAAATATTAAGAATCCAGAAATAAATAAAGCTACTAAAAAATCATTTTTTTTTATAATTGTAAAAAATATTTTCCACTTTGAAAAAAAGGAAGTAGTTAAAATTAACATAACAGCTGTCCATAAACATCTGTGAACGACTAATTCGATATGTCCAATAAAAGATACATATTCAAAATATATTACTCCAATAAATCCCCACCAAAATGAGCCTAATGATGTTAACAGAATACCTTTATTAAATTTTTTATTCATATATTTATGGTGAATTTAGTAATAGTAGTTATTTAAACTATTTTATAGTTGAATTAAATCTTTATAATTATAAAACCTTGCTCACGGAGAGATGGCTGAGCGGTTGAAAGCACCGGTCTTGAAAACCGGCAAAGGGGCAACTCTTTCCTGGGTTCGAAT
>MDSV01180422.1_pt1 | contig 10351 bp, 7 predicted proteins | sample 810851 | NCBI WGS metagenome assembly MDSV01 (sample SAMN05326640, study PRJNA326480) | marine metagenome | isolation source: seawater | place: Atlantic Ocean: North East | collected 2012
AAACCTGCAGTGTGTGCATAATCTTCCAATGTCTGAGCAAATAATCGGCCAAAACTGTGACCGATATACAAGACATTGTAGTCATCAGCATTGACTTCTTCAGGAGAACCCATATTTTTGTCTCCATCATCCTTGCCACCGCCGCGACCTAAGCATCCTGACAGGGAAACTAGCACCATTGATAATGCAAGGAAAAGGGCTATTCTTTTGCTCATGCATAAATTACTGTCAAGATTGTATTTTGTAGTTCTGTAACAATACTGTAACCTATGTTCACCTACTAGAAGCGGATTTTAGTTCAAAAAACTAGACTTCATTGATTAGTCTTGAGTAATGTCTTTTCAAAAGGTCTAATGAAGGAATGTAAGATTTCGGCTTAACTTTTAAACAGTACTTTATACCTACAACGGAGTAATTTACTTTACGGAGGTGGAATAAGTATGGATTGGAAAAAAATAGGTTTTGGAGCAAGTCTTGTCTCGATCATTGGTAGCATTGGAATTTACTTTGCTCATGATGAGAACCTGGGAATCTTTGTCGGCCTTTGGGCATCAGCATTGATTCTCTTGACAGATCGTTTGTCTGAGATGCAAGCAGCAAACTGAAACTGCTAGACGCGATTAAATCGTGTCACCAGATGCCGCTTTCAAAAGTCCCAAAAATGGAGGACTTGGCTTCTCCGGTCTACTTTTGAACTCTGGATGATATTGAACCCCGACATAGAATGGATGCCCATCCATCTCGAATATTTCGCAACGCTGGCCAGTCTCATCTTTCCCAACATAGACTAGACCTGCCTCTTCAATTCTATTGATTAAATCTGGATTTACTTCGTAGCGATGTCGGTGACGCTCGTCTACTTGAGCAGCACCGCCATACAGGCGACGTGTCATACAATCATCAACCTGGAAGATTGTTGGACGGCTACCAAGCCTCATGGTACCCCCAAGATGGGTCTTGGAAATTTCAGGCATAAATACGACAGCAGGATGAGGAGTATTTTCATCGAATTCTGTTGAGTTAGCACCTTCTAAGCCCAAAACGTTTCTACAAAATTCGATTGTTGCAATTTGTAATCCAAGACAAATTCCAAGATACGGTACGTTGTTTGTTCTAGCATAATTTGCTGCTAAAATCTTACCTTCAATACCCCTGTCACCAAATCCACCAGGTACCAAAATCCCATCAGCGGATTTCAGAACATCCCAATCAGAATGGGATTTATCCTCTAGATTACTTGCTTCAATCCAATCTATAACCAATGTGCGATTTACTGCATAAGACGCGTGCTGGAGACTCTTGATAACAGAAAGATAAGAATCTGTGAGCCCAGTGTATTTGCCAACCATTGCAATGTGAACATCATCACCAAGATTGTCTACACGGTCTGCCATAGCTTCCCATCGAGTCATCAAGTCTGTCGCTTCACAATCAATTCCTAATGCTTCACATATTCCTTGATCTCTTAGTAACAGAGGAACCCGATAGATGTTAGAAACATCATGGGCACTCATTACTGCATTTGGTGAAACATGGCAAAACGCTGCCAACTTTTCTCTTACATCTTGGGTAAGAGGGGTCTCCGCTCTACAAACAAGCACGTCCGGATTGATTCCTAAGCCTCGTAATTCCTTGACAGTATGTTGAGTCGGCTTTGTCTTCTGTTCACCAACTGGGCCCATTACAGGAACTAGTGACACGTGTACGAAACAGATATTCTCCCTTCCAACTCTGAATTGGAATTGGCGAAGAGCTTCGATAAACGGAGAAGATTCAATGTCACCTACTGTTCCACCTAGTTCAATTACACAGGCTTCGGGTTTCTCTCCAGTGCCGTCAGCAGAAACCGCAGAAATTTCCTCAATCCAATCTTGTACAGAGTCGGTAATATGAGGAATTACCTGGACTGTCTTACCCAAATAATCACCACGACGCTCTGCTTCGATAACCTTGGAGTAGATTTTTCCAGTTGTGATGTTATTGTCACGATAGAGGTTCAAATCACAGAACCTCTCATAGTTGCCCAAATCAAGATCTGCTTCCCCGCCGTCATCGAGAACGAATACTTCCCCATGCTCGAAAGGAGACATTGTTCCAGCATCGCTATTCAGGTAAGGGTCGATTTTGACCGCTGTGACTCTCAGTCCAGCACTTTTCAGAAGAACGCCGATGCTAGAAGCAGTAACTCCTTTCCCAAGTCCGCTAAGGACGCCTCCGGAGACTACGACATATTTCATGTCCTTCAACGGGCTTTGAGGCGGTCGCGCCTCCCCTTTCAACATTGGGTCGCGATTGTGATTCGAGAACTATGTATATGCGATGAAAAATAATCATAATAGAATGGCTACTGCGAGTCTGTTATGGTTTCATATTCATGAAAAATATCAAGAATGCGATTTTTGCTTGCAACTGTCACCGTCACAAAAAGAGTTACTGACTAAGTGATTTAATCATCTCGTCACACATTGAATCTAAATCAAACTCTAAATCAAAGCCCCATTCTTGCTTAGACAGCGTACCATCGGTTTCGTCAGGCCATGAGTCCGCGTATTGTTGGCGATGATCCGGAACAAAGTCGCATTTGAAGTCCGGAATCCTATCTCGAATTTTGTCATACAACTCTTTGGCAGTAAATGTCAAACTAGGCATGTTGTATCCTCCACGAACAGAGAGGCTTTCACTTGGAGCATCCATGAGTTGTAAAGTTGCATTGATGGCATCGTCCATGTACATCATCGGGAGTCTGGTTTCTTCGTTTACGAAACAGGTATAATTTTCTGCAGCGACTGCTTTGTAGAAAATTTCAACAGCGTAATCTGTTGTTCCTCCACCCGGCATTACCTTCCATGAAATTAGTCCTGGGTAACGCAATCCCCTGATATCTACACCGTGGGTTGAATGGTAGTATTCTGCCATTAATTCTCCAGCGACCTTGGTTATTCCATATATGGTTGAAGGGTTGAGTGGTGAATTTTGTCGAGCGACTGAACCCACATCAGAACCAAACACTGCAATTGAAGATGGTGCGAAAATTCTGAATTTGTATTTACGAGAGAGTTCCAAGACATTCATCAAACCATCCATATTTATTCTCCAACATAGTTCTGGATTCTTTTCTCCAGTTGCCGATAAAATCGCAGCCAAATGGTATACTTCGTTGATGTTATTATCTCGAATTGCACTTTCGAAGTCGGCCGAATTGAGAACATCTAATTTGATGAATTTGAAATCTAAATCCTTTGAATTGTCTGGTTCACGAATATCTGAAGCAATGACGTTGTTTGCTCCAAATTTTGCAATTAATGCCTCCAACAATTCCATTCCGATTTGGCCAAGGGCGCCGGTGACCAAGATTCGTCTATTTCCGGACTCGCCCATAAACGACCTACATTAGAGTCGATACTTGAACCTAAAGGTACATCAAAAGAAATCTCCATATTCAGAGACAGGATGTTTTTTCTTATTCTGCTCCAAACCCTTGGATGCTTTCCTGCACCTCATCCGGGATTTGAGCATCCATTTGTGCCCAAAGAACATCGTCAATTCTGAGAATGCTAATCGCTGCTTCTGTAGCCCCTGAAATCGCCTGTCGAGAAATTTTCATCGGTTCCAATATGCCACGAGAAATCGTATCTTTAGCATCGCCATCGTCTAAATCTAAGCCGATATTGTCGCCTGATTCATTTTGTGTCGCTGTCAATTTCAATAAGGAATCGATCCCGTCGAAACCTGCATTTGCTGCTAGTGCTCTTGGGATTGATTCTATGGCATCTGCCCATGCCTCAATCGCTAGTTGCTCTCGACCCGGTACTGTTTCAGCATATCTTCGCAGGCGTCTTCCCAATGCAACCTGGGTTGCACCAGCTCCTGGCAATAGTATTGGCTCCTCTAATAATTGGCATGCAACACCTAAACCATCTGCAAAACAGCGGACTACTTCATCTAAAACAATTTCAGTACTTCCTCTGGCAATTAAGGTAGCACCACTATCTTCTGCGTCTAGAATCCAATGATTTACGCCGCCTCGTAACTCTTCTCTGGTTTTGATAAATGCACCCAAATCCTCCTTAGTTGCTCTACCGGCATCTGGGACTAAATTAGCACCACATGCACGAGATAATAGGTCCAGATCTTTCTTTTCAACTCTGCGATAGGTAAGTATTCCGTGATTAGAAAGCGCCTGACGCGCTTCTTCATCCACACCCTCTTTGCATACTAGTAAATCACAACCAATCTCGACCAAATTTTCAATCTGTGCTAGAAGAGATTTCGATTCAGCTTTACGAAATGCATCTACCATACCAGCGGATGTAATATTCAATTTAGATTCAAACTGAGGCTTTCTGCGTTCTAAACCCCCATCTAAAATTAGAATAGAGCCGGGGCCACCTCTTTCTTTCATCTCTGGATGTATGCGGCTTTTTGCAAGAGCGAGACCAGTGATTAGAGTTGTATCTTGCATATTACCACCCGTTTGTTTGATTACTTTCACTCGGGTCGGGTCTGCTCTTCCCTTCGACAGAATAACTTCACCTGCTTGCAAAGCTAAGTTGGAAAGATGTTTTTCCATACCTTTGTCTAATTTCCCAGCAAGAGATGTTTCGATTGCTGATTTAATTTGATCGTTATTTGCTTTAATTGAAATCTCATCAAGTGATGAAAGTGCAAATTTTTCTGCCTCACCGTAGCCTCTAGCGATTATTGTAGGGTGTACGCCTTGGCGAACTAATTGCCAAGCATTCCTTAGCATTTCAGCGCAGATTACAACTGTTGTCGTTGTTCCATCTCTGGCAACTTTATCTTGTGTTGAAGACGCGCTGATTATCATCTTTGCAACAGGGTGTTCCACTTTGGCTGTTTCTAGAACTGTTACGCCATCATTGGTTACCAAGGTTTGACCTTGGTCATCAACCAACAACTTGTCAAGTCCCTTTGGGCCGAGTGTAGAGCGGACTGCTCCAGCAAGTGCGATTGCTGCTTGTACGTTTTTGCGTAAAGCCTCGCGGCCACTTGTTCTCTCTGTTGATTCGAGAATAGTTTCCTCCGCCATCGACCTTGCCACTCGATATCCCACCTTGAAACTGTTGAGAGGTTGCAAGCGTCGAGTTCATATATGTGCTACTGCTCCGACTATACAACCGATGGTTACCTAGTGGGTTGAGATTGATGGCAGAAGACTGGGAAGAAAAGATGCTAGAACAAATGGCTGAGATGTTCCAAAAGATGGGCATGACCGTCGATATAAACCAATTAAAGTCCATGATGAAACAGTTCCAATCTAAGTTTGAAGCGATGGGAATAGATCCTGAAAGACTTGCAAAAGGTGACGTCAACTTCAATTTCGACATGTCTGAAATCTCAAAAATGTTCCAGTCCGGAATGCCTCTTAACGACATGTTGTCAAATCTAGGCGTGGATGTAAAAGTGGATGCTACTCCGGCCGAGGTGGACATTGAGGTAGAAGAACCAACCAATGAGATTCTGAGGCTTCCTTCTGAAGACATCTACCTTTCCGGATGGAATATGTCTATCACCGTTGATTTCTCTACAAGAACCGATTTCGATGAAATCGAACTTGCTCTCTCTAGGGGAGGAGAAGTATTGCAAGTATTGTCCGATCCCTCTGAGCCCCCTCTTGCTCAAATCGAATTACCGCACCAATGCGATGATGTTGTCGATTGGTCGATAAATAATGGAATTCTAGATATTACCTTGAAATTAACACCACAGGGTTCTGCTATTGAATCTAAATCTGAAGATATCGATGATGATGTCGAAGATGATCTTGCTCCAGTCGCATCTGATGTAAGCGTTGATCTTGCTGACGATGATGACGACGAAGACGACGGAGGAATCCCGATATTTTGATATCGGATATTTACGGAAGTGAAAAAATGGCTAAGAAAAACGTAATTGGAATAGATTTGGGAACGACTAACTCTTGTGTTGCAACCATAGAAAACGGCGAAGCAGTTGTTATCGCTAATGCTGAAGGGGCAAGAACAACACCATCAGTTGTTGCATTCACCAAAGATGGTGGAGAACGCATGGTTGGAGTTACTGCCAAGCGACAGGCTGTAACAAACCACGAGAGAACTATGATTTCTGTTAAGAGACACATGGGGTCTGATTGGAAGACTAAGGTCGACGACTCAGAATATACACCTCAAGAGGTTTCTGCGTTCATTTTACAGAAGCTTAAGGCCGATGCTGAAGCCTACCTAGGAACAACTGTCACACAAGCGGTTATCACCTGTCCTGCATACTTTACCGATGCTCAAAGGAAGGCCACCAAAGATGCAGGTAGAATCGCTGGACTGGAAGTTCTAAGAATCATCAATGAGCCAACTGCAGCTGCTCTTGCTTACGGTGTTGACAAAGAAGAAGACCAAACAATCCTAGTCTACGATTTGGGAGGAGGTACCTTCGACGTTTCAGTTCTAGAAATCTATGATGTAGATGGTCAACCGCAAATCGAAGTTAAGGCAACAGCGGGTAACAATAAACTCGGTGGCGATGACTTTGATGAAGTTCTAATCGACTACCTAGTAGCTGAATACAAGAAGTCGTCTGGAATCGATCTTGCAAAGGATGTACAGGCGATGAGTCGCCTGAAAGAGGCTGCAGAAAAGGCCAAAATAGAGTTGTCAGGAACTGGGCAATCTCAAGTTAACTTACCTTTCATCACAATGAAAGATGGACAGCCTGAGCACCTTGACATCACCGTTTCACGTGCTAAGTTTGAAGAATTAATCGCTCCACTTGTTGAGAAAACAATGAAGCCAACTAGACAAGCAATGAAGGATTCTGGCCTCTCAAAGGGTGAAGTCGACAAAGTCATTCTAGTCGGTGGTTCAACTCGTGTACCTGCTGTTCAAACAGCCATAGAGAAGGAAACCGGTAAGTCTCCATTCAAGGGTATCAACCCTGACGAAGCGGTTGCAATGGGTGCAGCACTACAAGCTGGAATTATTGCAGGCGATGAAGGAGTTTCAGATATTCTTCTTCTTGACGTCACCCCACTTACTCTTGGAATCGAAACCCTGGGCGGAGTTACAACTACTATGATTGAGAGGAATACAACCATTCCTAGCCGTCGCTCGGAAGTGTTCTCAACTGCAAGCGATAACCAACCTGCTGTAGAGATTCATGTTCTACAGGGTGAGAGAGAGTTCGCTAAGGACAATGTTAGCCTAGGTCAATTCCATCTCATGGGAATTCCACCAGCACCTCGTGGCATACCTCAAATCGAGGTTACTTTCGATATTGACGCAAACGGAATCGTAAATGTATCTGCTAAGGACAAAGGAACTGGTAAGGAACAATCGATTAAGATTGAATCTGATACTTCACTTAGTGAGGATGAAATCCAAGCTAAGATCGCTGAGGCTGAAGAATTCGCTGAAGCTGATAAGCGCTTGAAGGCACAGGTCGAAATGAGAAACATGGCTGACCAAATCGTTTACCAGACTCGCAGAACAATCGACGAGGCCGGAGAAAAACTCAGTGATGAAGACAAGGAACCAGTCCTATCCAAAGTTGACGAATTAGAAGCATTACTTCAGAATGAAGAAGGTGTTGCTAAGGAACTTGATGAAATCGATGAGGCTGCTGTCCAAGCCAAGGTCAAGGAGATCGAGGAAGGTATGCACGCAATTTCAACTAAGTTGTATGAAGCTGCTGCTGCAGAAATGGCTGAACAGGAAGAGGCTGGAACTGAAGCATCAGATGATGGCGTGGTTGATGCTGATTTCGAAGTCGTCGACGAAGACGAAGACTGATTACCAAAGGAATGGTATTGCACTGAACAAGAGCATTACTATTGGAACAACAATTGCTTCGGTAGTTGAACGCAAGCCTGCGATTAGTGACAACTCGGTCCCTCGATGCAAGTGAACCTGCATTCCAATGTCTTGGTTTCCACGTACAACTAGCAAAGAGTTTGGTATTGTTGTATCAATACCTTCTTCGCGCTCATCATGAGTTCTTGTCTCAACACGTCCTAAGCAATACACAGGGTCTCCTGCTGCTAAAACCCATACTGTCCAACGCCAATTGCTAGCCCCCCAAGTGAATAGACTGCCACCCATGTTGACCTTATCCCAAGAGTTCGGATCTACCAGAATTCCTCCCGTGCCATCATGGAGTATGAATTCACGTCCACCTTTGTCGGTCCTTCTAGTAACCCATTTACAAGATTCTTTGCCATCTTTGTCTTTGGAACAAACTCGTTCTTCTTCCTTCCATCTGAAAGAAACTACTCCCTGAACTCTTCTAGAACTACTACCGCCTACGTCCACGCTCATCGTGCCTTTTGGACCAGGTCTAACCTGACCTACTAATTCTGCTGGGCCGACTGCAACGCTTCTAACTCGACTAGAGGGAGTGTCGATTATATTGTGCATCAATTTCCATTTTCTAAATGCAAATATTGACCATAGTATGGAAAAAAGAACGATTCCGATCTTCATCCAAAAACCAATCATTTGCTGTTCTGTATCACTGTGTCTTGCAGTTAAATCGCTTGCTAACCACAGTGCTGTAACTATGAAAATAATGCCGTTTATTGAGTATAATGTGAATGTAGCCGGGGTAGGTGTTCCCACGACATCAGGATGCTCCTCAATTAGCGCACCTTCGTCATTTGGAGCATATGGATTATCCGGCCAGGTCTCATATCCAGGAGGCGGTAATACCCAATCGTTTTCATCAACCTCACGCAATGGCCCGTCCGCTGGTGCTAAATTTCCAGGCTCACCATGTACAAATGGTAAATTACCCCATCTCTGTTTCAAATTCTTGATGTCATCTGATAGAGATGTTGGAGTTGTAATCATCATCAAGCCAGATGCCAAAATTACAATCAATAAAGAAATTCTTTGAGCGTCTTCTCTCTCTGTTCTCTCTCCTGGTTCGTTACCTTCAGCTCCTACTGAAAGCATGTAATACTCACCATCGAGTTCCATCATGAATATCTCGATTTCATCCCCTTCATGAATGTACCAATCGTCATATCCAGGGCACGAACGGGAGTCATATGATACCTCAGGACCCATTTCATCAGACCAAATTATGTCGAAACCCTCTCCACCTGAAAGGGGTTCTACGATTAATATCTCATCATCGTAGAAGTCCACATAATCGGTACAATTCTCCCCATCACTATCATACTCCCAATATCCATGAAGTAATGTTCCTTCGACAATTATGACCTCTATTACAGCAAAGTTAGCGTCTCCATCAATTTCCCAACCAGCACCAAGGCTTACTGATTTATCATCATCGATTTCATCTAATGAATCGACATACTGGCTTTCGCTAATTGGTGGTACATCAGGAATATCCAAACTAATCAAAAGAGTGACACCAGAAGCAAGAAACATTATTGCAGCAAGAACCCAAAGTATGATTCCTTTCCATGTATGTGGAAATGTGAATTGAAAAAACCCGTGCTGCAGGGAAGTGTGGTCGATAGTTTGTTTCTGCTCCCCCATAGCAATACCAATATCCTCCGGATTATGATAAAATCGCCTGCAGGATTAGAAAAACGCACGAAATCGGGACAATGTTGAATATACGTCTGTGCCGCCTTTTATTCATGACAGACGTAATTGCAATTCTCGACCGGATGCGCGCCTCCAGCGGTAAAGCAGATACCATCGGTTTGTCAAATGATGTTGTACTAGATTTCGCATCCAGAGATAATACCCTAATTCAAGCAATTGAAGAGGCCAATATCAAACAAAAAGAGTTCTCAAGCGAACATCTGATGATGTCCGAATCTGACCTCGTTTCTCACCTTCAGGAAGATTTCGTCAATTTCTATGCTCCTGCTACAATCAACCCATATGTTGCTGTAGCAGCTAGAGGCCCTTGGATTGTAACATCACACGGCGCTGTTGTTCACGATAATGGTGGATATGGAATGTTGGGTGGTGGCCACGGCCCTGAAGACATCATCGATGCAATGAGTCAAAATCACGTCATGGCCAATGTGATGACGCCGTCTTTTTCTCACTCAAGGCTTGCTGCTGCCTTGAAAAAAGAATTGGGGCACTCACGCGATAGTTGCCCGTTTTCTAAGTTCATTTGTATGAACTCTGGATCTGAATCTATGACCGTTGCAATGAGAATATGTGACGTTAATTCGAAGAATATGACTGGACCAGGTGGTCGCCACGAAGGTAAACCGGTGAAATTACTTGCAATTGAGAGAGCCTTCCATGGAAGAACAGATCGGCCTGCACAGATCTCTCACTCTTGCAAAGGGAAATATGACAAGGTGTTGAAAACATTCGCTGAAAGAGATAATCTAATTCTGGTACCATCAAATGATGTTTCAGCATTACAA
>MDSV01204516.1_pt1 | contig 10351 bp, 9 predicted proteins | sample 810851 | NCBI WGS metagenome assembly MDSV01 (sample SAMN05326640, study PRJNA326480) | marine metagenome | isolation source: seawater | place: Atlantic Ocean: North East | collected 2012
CATCTTTAAAATTATTATTTTCTTTAGAGTCTAAACTAGAAAAATCATTAATAAAACTATAGGTATTGTTATAATTAGAATTGATTTTATTATTTGCCCTTTTATTTCCAGGACATAAATAACAATCAGGATCGTAAAAAATATTTTTATTTTTTAACTTAATTTCTTTTTTCCCTTGCCATGGTCTTTTAGTTCTTTGAGGAGAAACTAAAATCCATTCTCCTGTTAAAATATTTTTTCTTCTATGTGAACTTTGATTAAAATTCATTAATTATTTTTTTATTAACACTCCATCTCCAATATTAACGTGAATTACATTTAATTCAATATTAAATTTATTTAAATACGCGAGTGAAATCAATTTTATGAAATCATTAATAAAATTTTCTTCTATTAAATTAATTGTACATCCGCCAAAACCTCCCCCCATCATTCTAGAGCCAATTACCTCTTTATATCCCATAGTGAAATCAACCAGAAAATCTAATTCTTTGCAACTAACCTCATATAAATTTTTTAATCCAAAATGTGAGTTGTACATAAATTCTCCAAATTCTTTAATATTTAATTTACTTATTTTTTTAGCAGATTTAATAGTTCTTTTATTTTCCTGGATTACAAAAAGAGCTCTATTGTAAACTTTTTCGTTCATAGTGTTTTTAAATTCATATAATACTTTTTCTTCGACATCAACCAGGAATTTATATTTTTTATATTTTTTTCTTATGATTTTTAATGCTTCATTGCATTCTATAACTCTTTTATTGTATGAGGAATCTGAAAGGTTATGTTCTACATTGGTGTTAAACAATATAATCTTATAAGGATTAAAATTTGAGTCTATATATTTAAAATCTCTATTTTGACAGTTCAACAGTAATAATTTATTTTTTCTACCATTAACTATAGTGAATTGATCCATAATCCCACCTTTTAAACCTATGAAATTATGCTCAACGTCACTTACTATATCAACTATTTCATCAGAACTTAATTTTAAATCATTGAGATAATTAATTCCACTTATTAAACCACATACTAAAGATGAGGAAGAACTTATACCTGCTCCAATAGGTAAATTACTATCTACTTTACAATCAAATGCTTTTATTTTCAAATTTCTTGAAATGATTAAATTATATAATACTCCTATTATATAATTTTCCCATTGTATTTTACTTTTAGAAATTTTTTTAAGATTTAATTTGAAAGATTTTTTTACTGTTTTAGATTCTATAAAACATATATTTCCGGAGACTACACTCAATTCAATTATTATCTTTTTATCAATTGAACCGGGAAGAACAAACCCACCATTATAATCAACATGTTCTCCAATTAAATTAACCCTCCCTGGTGACTCGACAGTTATATTATTTTTTTGTTTCAAGTCATTGAATTTTTTGTTGCCACTTCCATGCAGAAAGTATAGCCTGATCTAGACTAAGTTCAGTTTTCCATTTAAGAATTGTATTTGCTTTTTTGGTACTGGCAAAAGCCTTTGTAATATCTCCTTTTCTCCTAGGTCCGATTTTATAATTCAACTTTTGACCAGATACTCTCTCAAAACTGTTTATAATATCTAACACACTGCTACCTTTTCCAGTACCTAAATTAAATACATCATAATTATAACTATTTTTATTTTCAATTAATTTTGTTAGAGATTTTATATGGGCTTTTGCTAAATCTACAACATGAATATAGTCTCTGACACAAGTTCCATCAGAAGTAGGGTAGTCATCTCCGTGTACAATTAATTCTTTAAATTTTCCTATGGCAGTTTGTGTTATAAATGGAACTAAATTTTGAGGTCTTCCGATAGGAAGCTCTCCAATTTCAATGGAAGAATGTGCTCCGATGGGGTTGAAATATCTTAAAGAAATAGCTTTTATGTAGTCAAAGGAATTGCTAAAATCTTTTATTATTTCCTCACAAATTTGTTTAGTATTTCCATATGGAGATTCAGCTTTTTTGATAGGTTCTTGCTCAGTGATTGGTAAATTTATTGCTTGTCCATAGACTGTACAAGACGAACTAAAAATGAAGCTGATAGAATTTTTTAAATTCTTGATTTCATTGAGAATATTAATTAGTGAATTTAAATTATTTTCATAATATTTAAGCGGATTATCTACACTTTCTCCAACAGCCTTTGATGCAGCAAAATGAATTACACCTTTAACATCTTTATGTTTAATAAAAAGATCCTTAACTAAATCTTTATTTTTTAAATCAATTTTTTCAAAAACTAAATCATATTTAGTTATATTTTTCAATCCTCTTAAGACTCCAATGGAGGAATTAGAAAGATCATCTACAATGACCACTTCAAATCCTAAATTGCATAACTCTACAACTGTATGACTTCCAATAAAACCAAGACCTCCTGTAACAATGATTTTATGTTTTGTTAATTTCATTGATATTTAATTTTTATTAAATATAATTGTATTTAAATTCATTTAATAATTTAGTTTAATTATCTGTATGTTTATTAAAGTTTTAAATTTTATGAAAAAAAATAATTTATTCACTGTTTTAATATTTCTACATATTACTTTTTTGCATTCACAAAATCGTGAATGGGAAGATCTTTCAATATTTTCAATTAATACAGAAAAACCACATGCTACTTTTTATCCATTTAGTAATGAAAAGCTTTTAATTGAAAATGATTTAAAAAATAATAACTTATATACTTTATTAAATGGTGAATGGGATTTTAAGCTCTATAGAAATATAGATTCAGTCCCAAAAAATTTTTATCAAAAAAAAAGTAATGTCAAACAATGGAAAAAAATTCCAGTTCCCTCTAACTGGCAATTTCATTCAAAAGATTTCCCAGTTTATTCTAATATTATTTATCCCTATGAAATAAATCCACCTTACATGCCTAAAGATTACAATCCCGTGGGCTTGTATCATAAAAAATTCAAAATTGATAAAGAGTGGAGTGACAAAGAGATTTTTATTCATTTTGGGGGTGTTAATTCTGCTTTTTACTTATGGATTAATGGAGTAAAAATAGGTTATTCAGAGGGCAGTAAAACTCCTGCTGAATTTAATATTACCAAATATATCAATAAGGGAAAAAATACAATGTTTTTACAGGTCATCAGATGGTCTGATGGAACTTATATTGAAGATCAGGATTTTTGGAGATTAAGTGGAATTGAGCGAGATGTATTTTTATACGCCCAACCAAAAGTTGCTATTAGAGATATCTTTGTTAAAACTAATTTAACTAATGATTTAAAAACTTCTAATTTTAAAATTGATGTAGATATTAAAAATTTTAATGATTTAGATTCACAAGTTTTAATTCAATCCAAATTGTATGATAATAAAAATCAAATAATTAAAACTTTAACCAAAGCTATTCAGATTAATTCTCTCTCCAATCAAAAAATTAGTCTCAGTGAAGAAATTATTGATCCATTACTTTGGAGTGCTGAAAAGCCTAATTTATATTATTTGACTACTACTTTAATTCAAGATGGAAAACAAACCCATTCAATTGGTCAGCAAATAGGTTTTAGAAAAATTGAACTTAAAAGAGGACAGATTTTAGTAAATAATCAACCAATATTATTTAAAGGGGTTAATAGGCACGAACACGATGAATTTACTGGACATGTAGTCTCAAAAGAATCTATGCTTAAAGATATTGAGATAATGAAACAAAATAATATAAATGCTGTTAGAACCTCTCATTACCCAAATGACCCCTATTGGTATGAGCTTTGTAATAAGTATGGTATTTATTTAATTGACGAGGCTAATGTTGAGTCTCATGGTTTTGGATATGAAAAGAATGATACCCCAGCATTTAAACCTGAGTTTGATGCTATGCATATGGACAGGTGGGTTAGAATGGTAGAAAGAGATAAAAATCATCCTTCTGTTATAATGTGGTCGCTTGGAAATGAGGCAGGTGATGGACCAATTTTTGTAAAAGGTTACGACTGGATTAAATCATACGATGAATCTAGATTAGTTTTTTATGAAATGACATCTGCTAAGTTAGATGTTGTTAAAAGAGGAATTAACTTAAAACCTCACACAGATTTTTTAGGATGGATGTATGCAACTATGAATCAATTAGAAAGAGAGTATTTGGGAAAGTTCCGTGATAGACCATTTATATGGGCAGAGTATTCCCATGCCATGGGTAATAGTAATGGAAATATTTCAGATTTATGGGATATGGTACATAAAGAAAGACAAATGCAAGGAGGTTTTATTTGGGATTTTGTAGACCAGGGTTTGGCAGATTTTAATGATCAAGGAAAAAAATATTGGAAATATGGAGGAGACTTTTCTCCAAACAATTATCATAACGATACAAATTTTTGTATGAACGGTTTAATTAATTCCGATCGAACTTTTCATCCTGCAATGGAGGAAATTAAAAAAGTATACCAAGATATTTCATTTTCTCTAGAAAACAAGGAAGGACCTATTTATTTGAAAGTTGAAAATCAATATTTTTTCACTAATCTAAAGGATTTCGATTTTAAATATGAACTTTTAAAAGATGGAGAAGTTGTTAGAAGTGGAGATTTTGAAATCGATTTAAAACCTCAGAAATCAAAAATTATAAATATTCCAGTAATTGAATATTTATTTAATGAAAATTATAAAAGTAAAAATACCACTGATTATTATTTAAACGTTTATGCATATCTAATAAATGATAAAAACTTAGTTTCCTCAGGTCACTTAATGGCAAAGGAACAAATAGAAATACATAAATCTACAATTAACTATATAATTAGTAATTCCCCTAAATTAATCAAGACCGAATTAAATGATAATATTCTTAAAGTTTATAATGATAATATTCAAATAGTGTTTGATAATGTTTCAGGTGAATTAAAAAACTACATAGTAAATAAAAAAGAGTTGATAAATAAGTCACCATATTTAAATTTTTGGAGAGCTCCAATTGATAATGATTATGGTAATGACTTACCTGGAAGATCTAAAGAATGGAAATTTGCTTCTAATAATAGACTGCTTAAAAACTTTCATTATGAGACTTTAAATAACAATATGGTCAAAGTAATAGTAAAATATGAGTTACCTAATATCAATTCATCTTACAATACTGTATTTTTAATAAATTCTATTGGTGAAATTAAAATTTCAAATGATTTTCAATACAAAGGAAAATTATCAGATGCTGAGATGCCTAGATTTGGGATGAATTTACAAATACCAGCTACTTTTGATAATGTGTCTTGGTATGGAAGAGGACCGCATGAAAATTATATAGATAGAAAGGACTCGGCATTTATGGGGATCTATAATTCTTTAGTTAGTGATTTAGGTTTTGATTATTCAAGGCCACAGGAAAATGGATACAGGACAGAAACTAAATGGTTGAAATTAATAGACGAAAATGGAATTGGTCTTAAAATATATGGAGAGCCTATTATTTCATTTAGCGCACATAACAATACAATTGAAGATTTTGATGATGGAATTAGAGAAAATAATTTAGGGGAAGAACTTTCATCTAGATCAAGAATTGTAAAAAAACAAAGAAAACCTATTGATGTTATTAAAAGAGATTTCATTAGTTTAAACATTGATTTAAAACAGATGGGAATTGGAGGAGATAATAGTTGGGGAGCAAGACCTCTTCTTAAATATTTAATACAACCTGGAAATTTTAAATATTCCTTTACTATTAAACCAATTTTAAAAAGCGAATAGGGATTTAGCTAATACTAGAAATGTATTCTTTTACGGCTTCAAGGTAATTCTTAAAAAGAGCATCATCATCGTATATTTTTCTTATTCCTCTTGCGCCCTCAAATGAACATATTAAGTAAGTTGCAGCGGACTCAGAGTTTACAGTTTCTTTAATCTCTTTATTTTTTTTACCTAAATCAATTACTTCAATTAGTGCTTCTTTCCAATTATCCATTAACTTTCTTAATGGCTTTCTAAAATCGTGGATTGAACAGCCAATTTCATTAATCATATTGTTTGCAGGGCAACCTAAAGCTTTCTCTTTTTCAGTAAAGTTTTCAATTCTTTCAGTAAAAACGTATACCAATAAATCAGAAACTTTTTTAGACTTATTTTCTTTAAGAGGAGCTATGAATCCATTATAAATTCTTTTGGAAAGGATATTTTCAATAACTTTTTTTCCAATTTCTAATTTATTCTTAAAATGATGATAAAAGGCACCTTTGGTTAGGTTTGTCTCTTTCATTATATCAGGAATACTTGTATCATTGAATCCTTTTTCATAAAACAAATTAAAAGAGGTATTTAGTATTAACTCTTTAGTCTCTTTAGATTTTAATTTTTGATCCATTTTATTGAAAACAAGATAGTTGTGATGACAAAAATTTATTATAATTAATATCTATAATATTTTAATTATCAATATATTACACTAATATATATAATATTAAACTAAAAAAGAAGCGTTCACATACTAATAAGTATGTTTTTTTTCAATTTTTGCTCTAATTTATAATCAATCTAAAATAAAAAAATAATTTATATATTTAAATATTAACTATTATTAAGGCCAAGTTTATACTTGGTTTTGTATTTTAAAAATCTATAAAATTATTAAATATGAATGCACAAAAAAATATTATAAAAGTAAGAGTACACGATGGAATTGTTGGACTATTAAACATGGGCTCTATTTTACTTGCTGGTCAGTTTGGATTAAATTGGATTTACGTAGCTGTTGCTGTTGCTGTTTTACAAATAGCAAGTCCTATTACTAAGTTTTGTCCAGTTTACACGATACTTAATAAGCTAATGCCCGATACAGATCCTATTCAAAACGGTAAGTAAATACAAAAATGCACTCACCTAAATTTATCTTCACTAGCTTATTTTCGTTTTTATTTACTGTTTATTTATTTTCTCAAAATCCGATATCAGTAAATGATTCTATTGAAATAATGAACGTAATGTCATTACAGGAAAAATCTTGGAATATGGGTGATATTGATTCTTTTATGGATGGATATCTTAAATCAGAGGAATTAGTTTTTTCTGGTTCTGGTGGACCAGTTTATGGATGGAAAGCTACAAAGGCAAGATATTTTAAATCCTATCCAGATCTTAAAACTATGGGGAAATTAACATTTACTGTAAATAAAATAAAATCTCTTTCTGACGATTCAGCCTACCTTATTGGAGAGTACTATTTAAAAAGAACTATTGACGATAGTTTTGGTCATTTCACTTTAGTTTGGAAAAAAGTAAAAGAAAAGTGGTTAATAGTTAGTGATCATACCTCGTCTGCCAATTAATAATTAGAATTATTTATCGATTTAAACTTGTCTATAGATTCAAAGTATTATAATTTTATAAATAAATGAATTTATTAAAACAGTCCGGATTTCTTTTCTCAAATTTTAAGGCAAAAGCTAAGACTCCATTTGAAAAACTTTTTGAAATTTTCAAGGAGTTAATAACTTATACATCTGGAGATTTTGATGAAGCAATCGATTGGTTAAAAGAACTCGATAAAGAATATGTTTTAACCTCTGAGGATTATACAATGGATGATTTTATTGAAGACTTGCTTAACAAAGGATACATAAATAAACAAATCGATCCTAAAGGAAATGGGGAAGGGGTTACTTTAACTGCCAAGACAGAAATGCTTCTAAGACAGCATGCCTTAAAGCAAATTTTTGGTAAGATGAAACGAATTGGAAATGGGAATCATAATACTAATCAGCCAGGCTTGGGAGAAAATGATTCGGGAGATTTAAAAGCTTATGAGTTTGGGGATTCAATTGAAAAAATTGCAATTACTGAAAGCATCAAAAATGCTCAAATTCAAGGTGGTTTAGATGATTTTAATTTAACAAGGGAGGATTTAGTGGTTAATGATCAATTTCATCAAGCTCAAATGAGTACAGTTCTTATGATAGACATTAGTCACAGTATGATTCTTTATGGAGAAGATAGAATCACACCAGCAAAAAAGGTAGCAATGGCTTTATCAGAATTTATTACCACCAGGTACCCAAAGGATAAACTGGATATTATAGTCTTTGGAAATGATGCAAAGCCTATTGCTGTAAAAGATTTACCTTATTTAACAGTCGGACCCTATCATACCAATACAGTAGCTGGTTTAGAATTAGCTATGGATATTTTGAGAAGAAATCGAAATTCTAATAAACAGATTTTTATGATAACAGATGGAAAACCAAGTTGTTTGAAATTAAAAGATGGGACATATTATAAAAATAGCAATGGCTTAGATTCACACATTGTGGATAAATGTTACAACATGGCCCAACAGGCAAGAAGATTAAATATTCCAATAACAACTTTTATGATAGCACAGGATCCATATCTAAAAAGTTTTGTTCAGGAATTCACAAAAGCTAATAAAGGAAAAGCTTTCTACACTGGATTAAAAGGTTTAGGTGAGATGATATTTGAAGATTATGAAACTAATAGAAAAAAAAGATTAAAATAGAATGATTAATAAAATTAAAACATTAAAAGATTTAAAAAAATCAGCTTACATTTCTTTAGATATAAAAGAAGAAATGATAAAGAATTTAAAAAAAAACTTATCAGAAGGAGCGTCAACTTTTCAAGGTATTCATGGGTATGAAGATTCTGTAATTCCTGATTTAGAGCGTGCTATTTTATCTGGACACAATATTAATTTATTGGGTCTTAGAGGGCAAGCTAAAACTAGATTAGCAAGACAATTAACCAATCTTTTGGATGAGTGGATGCCAATAGTTTCTGGTTCAGAAATAAATGACGATCCACTAGATCCAATTTCTCATTTTGCTAAAAAAACAATTAATGAACTTGGAGATCAAACACCTATTGATTGGATTCATAAAAACGAAAGATTTTTTGAAAAATTAGCAACACCAGATGTTACTGTGGCTGACTTAATTGGAGACATAGATCCAATTAAAGCGGCAAGTTTAAAATTATCTTATTCTGATCCAAGAGTAATTCATTTTGGAATGATTCCAAGAGCTCATAGATGTATTTTTGTTTTAAATGAGCTTCCTGATCTTCAAGCAAGAATTCAAGTTTCTTTATTTTCTATCCTTCAGGAAAAAGAAATTCAAATTAGAGGATTTAAATTAAGATTACCCATTAATGTACAATTTTTATTTACTGCTAATCCAGAGGATTATACTAACAGAGGAAGCATAGTTACACCTTTGAAGGATAGAATTGGATCTCAAATTATGACTCACTATCCAAAAAATATAGAAATTGCTAAGACAATTACTCATCAAGAATCAAAAGTAGAGGAAGAAAGTGGTATTTATATTCCAGAATTAGCCAAAAATCTTATAGAACAAATCAGTTTTGAAGCTAGAGAAAGTGTTTATGTTGATTCCAAAAGTGGGGTAAGCGCAAGATTAAGTATTTCTGCTTATGAAAATTTAATTAGTTCTGCAAAGAGAAGAATGCTTATAAATGGAGAATCAAAAACTAGTATTAGAATGACAGACTTTAATGCCGTAATTTCTGCAATAAATGGAAAGATTGAATTAGTTTATGAAGGAGAGCAGGAAGGTGCTACTGAAATTTCTAGGCTTTTAATTGTTGAATCAGTAAAAACTTTTTTTAATGATTTTTTTCCAAAAATTAAAAAGCTCTCTAAAGTAGAGGATTTAGACCCTTATCAAAATATTTTAGATTGGTTTAAGGATAAAGAACTTTTTATTGATGAAAATTTAGATAATAAGTCATATGAAGATACTTTTAAGACTATTAAGGTTTTAAAACAATTTGTTAAAAAACAGATAAATGATTTAAAACCTGAAGATGAAAATTTTATGTGTGAATTTTTACTTTGGGGACTTTCTTCCTTTAAAAAAGTTACCGTAACTAGGACAACAAGAGGCCTGTCCTTTAGTGATTCTTTTTCAGATTATATTAATGGATTATAGTAATTATTCTTGTACTTTTATTTTAAATATTCATTAACTAAAATATAATAATATGAATTCTACAAATGCGAATATTATAAATTCTATCTGTTTAATTGTTATTGGTTTATGGGGTTACCTTGAGGTTTCTTCTCCAACTGCACTTATACCTGTAGGCTTTGGAGCTGCTTTAATTCTTTGCACACCTGGTGTAAAAAAGGAAAATAAAGTAATAGCACATATAGCTGTTCTATTAACTCTTGTTATTTTACTTGCCTTGTTAGGAATGAGACTTCCTAAGTCAATAGATCAAGGAGGTTTGGGGTTAGTAAGAGTGCTTTTAATGATTGGAACTTCTATTTTGTCTATAGTTTGTTTTATAAAAAGTTTTATAGCAAATAGAAAGGCTAGAAAATAATTTCAATTTATTTCAAAAA
>MDSV01176334.1_pt1 | contig 10350 bp, 8 predicted proteins | sample 810851 | NCBI WGS metagenome assembly MDSV01 (sample SAMN05326640, study PRJNA326480) | marine metagenome | isolation source: seawater | place: Atlantic Ocean: North East | collected 2012
ACATCTTGAGCGAATAAGCCACAAGTCATTAAGGATAATACTAGTGTAATAAACTGTTTCATATCTCTATTTATTCGCAATTATTAATGTAATATTCATTGGCTTTTTCCATACCCAATTGATAGGCTTTTTGCCAGTCTTGACAAGCCCCATCAACATCTCTTAGCATTTCTCTAGTAATACCTCTGTTGAGTAAAGCTGTAGCATTTTTGGGCTGTAGCTTAACCGCTTGTTCCAAATCAGCTAAAGCGCTAGCATAGTGTTCTTGCAAGTGATAAATGGCAGCTCTATTGCATAGTGCCATAGCATAATCGGAATTTATCTCTATCGCTTTCTTAAAATCATTGAGTGCCATATCGTAGTTCTCGGATTCAAAATAGACTGTTCCCCTATTGTTGTATGCCATTTCATAATTAGCATCGAACTTTATGGCTTTTGTGTAATAGTCAATGGCTTGGTCTTTATCCCCTGCTTTACGATAAGCACTTGCTAAATTGTTAAAAATAAAAGCTTGGGGATCATTCTTACTAGCTTCTAAATAATCGGCTATGGCCTTGTCATAGTCTTCTAATGCTCGAAAACAACTGCCCCTATCGTTTAGCGCATAAGCATAATAAGGGTCTATCTTTATGGCCTTAGAATAGGCTTTGATAGCATTATCGTAATCCTTTTGTAAATAATACAATACACCTTGGTTGTATGCCGCCTCAGCTCGACTAGGATCTATGGACAATAAACGATCATAAGTGCTTAGGGCTAGTTCCTTATTATTCAATAATTCGTAACACTTGGCAATATTAAAAATGGCATCAAAATAGCTGTCGTCTATGCTAAAGGCACTTTCAAAATCAGAAATAGCTACTTCATAATTCTTTAACTCCTTGTGGGATAAACCTTTATTAAAGTAAGCGTCTGCATTAGCAGAATCCAAAACAATAACAGATTCAAAAGACGTAATAGCTTCCTTAAAGTTAGATGACGCAAAATCCTCTGCACCAGCGTTATATGATTCTTGTATCTCTTGAATTAAAACGTTATTGGTATTGATAGCCGCTATAGAATCTCTAAATTGGATTTCTTCGCTTGTAAGTGTACTATCAGCTTCTTGCTGTCCATACGCCCAAAATAAACCCATACTAAAGACTACAGACATAAAATATTTTTTCATTTTATTTTTTTTCTAAAATTAAAGATAGTGTTTGACACCAAAGTGATTTAATACTAAAGTTTTCTACAATTTATCAACGCTTCCAAGTGGCTGAATAAACCAATACTTCCGTATCTTCTTTAGGGAAAATTTTAAGAGATTTGTAATCTGTCCCCTCCTTTTCATTGTACTCTCGATGGGCGTTGTCGCAATAGGGTAAGTTTTTACTCAACCCACAACTGCAAAAACTGTATCGTTTGCCTTCTAATAATTTTACCTTAATGGCTTCTGCTGTTTTATCTGTCATTTTTTTAATTGTTCATCGTAAAAATACAATTATAAAATGATTTCCAAAAAAAACTATTTTTGTGAGATGAACACTTTGTATTTCAAACTCATTTTATGCTCACTTCTAATCTTTACCTTAACAAGTTGTGACACCCCAAAGTCATTGACCAAAAAAGGCGATAAATTCGCTGAAAAGAATCTGTATCAAGACGCTAGCATAAAGTATATGAAAGCCTTAGATAAAAAAGGAGATTTTATTGGAGCTAAAGAAGGGCTTCGATCTTCAGGACAAAAGCAAGTAAACGCTTATTTAGATGATTTTTTCAAGTCTAAAAACTTTGGCGATAAAAGAGCTGCTATCTATCATTACAGAAATGCTAATGATACAAAAGAAAAAATAAATAAGTACAACATTACTATAGATATCCCTAGCACATATACCACCGATTATAACAGCTTGGTAGATGATTACGTCAGTACCATTTATGTTGAAGCTATGGACTTATTAGAACAAGAGAATTTTTCTGAGTCTGAAAAACTGCTAAAAGAGGTTGCCCTACTCAAGCCTAACTTCAAAAATGTTAACGACCTTAAAAATGTTGCTACTTTTGAGCCTATCTACAGAAAAGCTAATGAATTTCTAGAGTTAGAAAAATTTCGCTCTGCCTACTACGAGTACGACAAAATACCTAACTCTTACCAAGAAACTAAAGAAAGAAAAGCACTAGCTCTAGAGGCTGGACTATTTACTATTGCTATCGTAAAATTTGATAATGCCACACGACAAAGTGGTGGCGAATCGGCTATATCGGCACTAGTGAGTGATAAAATGATGAAACTAAATAATCCCTTCATCAAACTTGTTGACAGAACCTACACTCAAAGTTTTATAGACGAACAAATTATGGGGCTTAGTGGTCAAGTAGCAGAAAATACTAACGCCCAAGTGGGTGAGCTTATCGGTGCTAAAGCTATAATTTCTGGTAAGCTAGTCAGTTTTTCTAAACAAAAAAACCCAATCGTTAGAACTGAAAAAAAGGCTTGGGCAGAAAGGAAAGTTCGTAAGTATGACGAAGAAACAGAAAAGTATTTTTACGAAACGGTATATGACAAAATAAAATACCAAGAGTACAAAGGAAGTACTCGCGTACAAGTAGGTTTCCAGTTTCAGCTTATCTCTACCGAAAGTGGCGAGATACTATTGACTAAACTCATTAATTTAAATCGTAGTGATGAAGTCCATTTTGCTGAATCCAACACTAACTACAGGAATATTGTTCCCGGTAATTGGAGGTGGCAAAGCAAACAAAGCCCTAACGATGTTGTAGAAACCTCATACTCCCAAAAAAGAGCCTTAAGAAACTTGTTTAAAAACAAAAAAACTCTCCTATCAGTGAACGCTTTAGCCAACGATATCTATCAAGAAATTGCAACAGAAGTGAGTCAAATGCTTAACAATTATAATCCAGAAAATGAATAAACTAACCCTACTCATTCTCAGCCTTTTTATCATTTCTTGCCAATCCTCAAAACAGACTACCGAGCTAGATGCTGGTATTCCTGCTTGGGTAAAAGAATATCCCGTTTCTGATAGCCATTATATTGGAATAGGCATAGCCGATAGAAGCACTCACCCCCAAGACTATATTCAAGTAGCCCAACAAAATGCGCTGCAAAACCTCAGCTCACAAATCAAAGTCAGTATTTCTTCTCAATCGGTATTTCTACAAATGGATAGAGAATATGGCTACGAAGAAGATTATAAATCTAACATCGAAGTAAAAGCCAACGAAATACTTGAGGGCTACGAATTGACTGGTACGTTCACACAACAAAATGAATATTGGGTGTATTACCGACTCAGCAAACAACTATATCAAGAAACTAGAACGGCTAGAATACAAGAAGCGATAGAAGAATCAAAATACTTTTTGAACAAAGCCATTATGTATTATACGCCACTCAAGGAAAAATACATTTTCTACGTCAAAGCCTTAGATGTTTTGGAACCTTACCTTAGTGAGCCACTAAAAACTGAATTTGACAGAGAAACCGTATTTCTTGGTAGTGAAATCATTGCTCGTTTTCGCTCTTATATAGATGACTATCAAATCTTTTGCCAAAGCAAAAAGATTAAAGCTATGATTGGCAACTCTGTAGATAGAATTAAATTGACCGTACAACACGAAGGCAATCGACTAGCTGACATACCCCTAATCACTTCATCTGTATTTCTAGAGTTAAAAGACCTCAGCCAAAGTACCGATACCAATGGTGTTTTTATTACTTCTGTACCCAAAATAAAAAGTGTAGAGACCGTACAAAAAATAGAAGTCGGTATAGATTTTCAAGCTTGGCTAGACGAAGGTAGCGATAGCGAATTCATAAAAAAATTGTTCAAAGGCATTAAAACCCACCAAATCAATGTACCAGTCTATGTATATACACCAACAATATATGTGCAAACTGAAGAAAAACATTTTGGTAAAGATGAAAATGGTTCAGACTTACGCTTTACTGTAGAATCTGCCCTTAGTAAAATGAGCTTCACTCCTGTAGGCAATAAAAACGATGCTCAAATATTTCTTACTGTAAAAGCCGATACTAGAAAAGGCATAGAGAAGAAAGGACAAAAAATGTTTACGGCATTTTTGGATATGAATGTACAAGCTAAAGACTTAGAAGACAGAGTCATATTCAGCAAGACCATTAATAAAATAAAAGGGATACAGTTGGATTTTGAACAAGCAGATAACGAATCCTATCAACAAGCTATCAAAGAAATTAAAAAGACTATTATTCCCGACTTCGTCAATAGCTTTGTCAAAGACTAAAAAAAACTCGCCCGAAGGCGAGTTTAATATTTAAAAATAATTGCTATTTCTTAGTATCCCTTGGATAACTTTTCCATTTCTTTTTCAAAGGTTTCTTTAAACTTCTCATAGTTATAATCTGCCTTTATCTTTTCATCTTTAGAAAGTCTTTCGTGATACTTTGATGCTAATTTTTCAGCAGCTAACTCCAATGCCATGTAACACTTGTACTTGCCATCAGAAGTCTTAGTCATCTTCTCACAAATCGTAACAACACCGTTTAAGGTTTCATCAACTACAGTTCTACTCATTTCGTTGAATGTTTCCGTTACTTCTTCCTTATTGTTAAACTCAGTAGAGTTCACATAATTATCTCCAACAATCTTCATCGTTGAACTAATGGTTTTAGCTAATTCTGCCTGGGCATTAGAACGTGCTTTCTTCTTTGCAGTCATTTGGTCTTGACTTTCTCCTAATGCATTGCCTCTAAAGGTGTTTTTATCAGAAAAATACTTGTCTCCAGAACAATACTGTTCTATCAATACTTCCCCTTGATCTTCTACGCTCAATCCTTGATTAGATTTGCAAGAATATATCGATGCTACTGCAAACAATAATAAAATGTAATTACTCAGTTTCATAAGTTGTAAAATTAGTTTGTGTTCAAATTTAAACTTTTTTATCAAACTTTTATTTTGTGAAACATCAATTTAAATTTTGCTTGTGAATAGCTTATTAAGCTATTTTTTAACGATATTTGTAAGACTTTAACCAATACAATAACAAAATCTTCATTATGAAAAAGTACCTAATTCTATTATTTGTCACACTACTAGCTAGCAACACCTTTGCTCAAATTCAAGTTGGTAACACCATCCTTACTGAAAGAGAAGTTATAGGAGGACTAGATGTCCCTTGGGAAATAAAATGGGGGCCAGATGACCATATTTGGGTTACCGAACGTTCAGGAATCGTTAGTCGAGTAAATGTAGAAACTGGAGAACAATATATTCTATTAAACCTAGCCCCTCAGCTGTACGATCAATACGAATCGGGGCTATTAGGTATGGAAATACATCCTGACTTCAACAATGGCGCTCCCTATGTATTTATGGCTTACACCTATTATTCTGCTGGTGGCGCTAGTGAAAAAATTGTATATTATGAATATGATTTTGATAATGATGCTCTTGTCAATGAAACCATAATGGTAGATGGTATAGATGGTAACAGTACACATATTGGTTGCCGACTTTTAGCTATAGACAACACCACTTTATTAGTCACAACTGGTGATGCACAAGATTGGATGGCTTCTCAAGATGAAACAGCTCTAACGGGTAAAACTCTCCGTATAGATATCGATGCTAATGGTGGCAACTTCGGACAGCCTAAAGCCGATAATCCAAGTCCATACAGCTATGTGTGGTCTATTGGTCATAGAAATGCACAGGGTTTAGCCCTTGGACCAAACGGTATTATTTACAGCTCTGAACACGGTCCTAGTAATGATGATGAATTAAACATCTTAGAAGCTAATGGAAACTTTGGCTGGCCTAACGTTCAAGGCTTTTGTGACAACATTTCAGTAGATTATAGCTACGCTGAAGATTTATCAAGCAATTTTACTGAAAGTGATTACTGCCAAGAATATAATGTTATAGAGCCTTTGTGGAGTAGTGGTACTTCTACCATAGCGCCTTCAGATATTATATGGTACGACCACCCTTCTATCCCTGAGTTTCAGAATACTTTACTGATGACCGTATTGAAAGACAAGAAATTGGTTCGTTTTGAATTTAACTCTTCTGGTGACGACATTATCGGTGAGACTGACTTTTTCAATAATGAATGGGGACGATTAAGAGATATTTGCGTAAGCCCTGACGGTAAGATTTATCTTGCTACAAATGGTTTCAACTGGCCAAGTCAAGGTCCTAATGAAATTATTGAACTTTACAATGCCGACTATGTAGCTGAGAGTTCATACAATTGTTCTACTGATGGCTGCGAGGAAATAATGGACGCTAGTGGCGAATACACTACGCTAGAAGATTGTGAGGCCGCTTGTGATGTGAGTAGCATTGAAGAAAATAAGAAAGAAAGTATAAACTTCTACCCTAACCCCATTGCTAAAGATGGTGTGCTTTACTTCCAAAATTACGAGAACCCTTTCCATTTGAATATTTCTAATTTACAAGGACAAATCGTTTACTCCAACAAAGTACAAGAAAGAATTCTTTTGATACAAGGTCTGTTAGAAAGTGGTATTTACTTCCTTAGATCTAACAATGGTAACAATACTAAACTAATCGTTAAATAAGGATGAAACAACTATTCACTTTCGCTTTACTGTTAGGCTTTTCAAGTCTTTTCGCTCAATCCTATAATGGCCCTGAAAGTGTCGATTATGATAGTTATGGACAACGCTATTTAGTGTCTAACTCTAGTCAAGGTCAAATACTTTCTTACGATGCCATTAACGATGAATTGGACATTTTCGCTTCAGGTGTTGGCTCTGGCCCTCACGGACTAGAAGTAGTGGGTGAAGAATTATTTGCTTGTAGTGGTAGTCGACTAAAAGCCTATAACCTTGTTACAGAAGAACAAACCGTAAACGTAAACCTTGGTGCATCTTTTGCAAATGGCATCACCCATAAAGGCAACGATGTATTCGTTACGGATTTTAGTGGTAAAGATATCTATCGCTACAATACAGTTAGCGGTAACTTAAATATGTATATCGAAAACCTACCTAAAACACCTAACGGTATTTTTTATGACGATATAGAGGACCGACTGTTAGTAGTATGCTGGGGAAATAATGCCCCCATTTATGAAATTGATATGTCGGATTCTAGCTATACCACTGTAGCTAATACCAATCTAGGAAATTGCGATGGTATTTCTATGGATAATAACGGAGATTTTTACGTTTCGGCATGGAGTAATAATGCGATTAGTAAATTCAACAGCGACTTTAGTGGCGGTTCAACGGTAGTTGTTCCCAACATGAGTAACCCTGCCGATATATATTACAACAGAACAACGGACACTTTAGCCATACCAAACTCGGGCAATAATACTGTTGTATTTGTAGGCTTCGGTACTACTCTTACTACTTATATGTGTGTTGATGAAGGTTGTGTTGAGCTGAGTAGTGCCGATGGCGACTATGCTACACTTGAAGATTGTGAGGCTGTTTGCCAAGCTACTGGGATTGATGATGTGGAATTGCAATCTAGCCTATTCTACCCTAATCCTATTATGAATGGTGAGACAATCACAGTTAATCCAACAGAAAGTGTGGTCTTATACACTATGCAAGGGCAGATAGTTTTTGAAAAAGAATTGAAAAATAATTTTTCTTTTGAACTACCATATCTTAAAAAAGGCTTTTATTTACTTAAGACAAATGAAGAAGTCGGAAAAATTCTAATTCAATAAAGCCATGCAGTCTGCCCCTTTAGCCGAACGATTACGCCCCAAATCTTTAGATGATTTTATAGGACAAGAACACCTTATTGGAGATAATGGTGTATTGCTAAAAACACTAAAAAATAATGTCATACCCTCTATCATATTTTGGGGACCTCCTGGCGTGGGTAAAACTACACTAGCCAACATCATAGCCCATCAGCTAGATAGACCTTTTTATACCCTCAGTGCCATCAATTCAGGTGTGAAAGACGTTAGAGATGTCATTACTAAAGCCGCTTCACTGGGCTTATTTGGCAAGAATGTACCCATACTATTTATCGATGAAATTCATCGATTCAGTAAATCCCAACAAGACTCACTTCTCAATGCGGTAGAAAAAGGAATCGTTACTCTAATAGGTGCTACTACTGAAAATCCATCTTTCGAAGTGATATCGGCTTTACTATCACGCTGTCAAGTGTATGTGCTGGAAAGTTTAGATAAATCACACCTCATTCAATTGCTGGAACAAGCCATTACTAAAGATGAGATACTGAAAACAAAACGTATCGACATAAAAGAAACAGATGCCCTACTCCGACTATCAGGTGGCGATGGTAGAAAATTACTTAATGTTTTTGAGCTAGTTATCAATACCCAAAACACCAAGAACATTAGTATTACAAACGATTTGGTCATGGCATCGGCTCAAGAAAATGTGGCACTCTACGACAAAACGGGCGAACAACATTACGATATTATTTCGGCCTTTATCAAGTCCATACGAGGAAGTGACCCCAATGCAGCAGTTTATTGGTTAGCTCGTATGCTAGAAGGTGGTGAGGATATCAAATTCATAGCAAGACGCATGATTATTTTAGCCTCAGAAGATATCGGTAATGCCAACCCCACAGCTTTAGTTATGGCTAACAATTGTTTTCAGTCCATAAACGTCATAGGAATGCCTGAAGCAAGAATTATACTGTCGCAAACAGCCATTTACTTAGCATCATCAACCAAGAGCAACGCCTCCTATATGGCTATTAATATGGCACAAGAAAGTGTAAGAGAGCAAGGTGCTTTATCCGTTCCACATGAACTGAGAAATGCCCCTACTAAACTGATGAAAGACTTAAACTATGGGAAAGAATATGATTACGCTCACAATTACGAGAATAACTTTGTCAAACAAGAGTATATGCCCGATGAAATCAAAGGACAAACTTTTTATGAACCTGGCAATAACGACAGAGAACGACAAATAAGAAAATTCCTAAAAGAGCGTTGGAATGGTAAGTACAATTATTAATTATCCAAAAGACTAAAATTAAATGTACTAGATTTGTATAAATTTGCCATTAGAATGAAATACACTCTCCCATACCTTTTACTTCTATGTATCCTATTTTCATGTCGCCACGATTTTGAAAAACCCACTTGGGATACTGACATTAGTACACCTATAGCTTATACTACTTTAAATCTTACGGATATTGTTAAGGATAGTATCATACAATTTGATACACTAAGTGATAATAGCTTAAAATTTATTTATCAAAAAGAAATTATCAACTATAATTTCGATAGTCTGATTCATTTAAGACCCATCAGTACGACTAAAAATGTTAAGCTGGAGACCATCAATTTTTCAAATACAACGGTCACTCATTCCATAACTATGGGAAACTTAATCTCCTCAATAGATTTTGGCACGATTTTATTTCCTGATGGTGGCACAGCAGTTATCCCTGCCTATTCAGACTTGCTCAATGAGACCTTTCCTATTGATGCTAACGACTATTTTGAAGAAATGACCTTCACCGATGGATACCTAGATTTGAATATTGAAAATGGACTGCCTACCGATTTGAGTAATGTCGTTATAGAACTTCGTAATGAGGGAGAAACTAACAACATTATTACGATGAATATTCCCGTACTGCCTAGTGGAGAAAGTGAGACAACCACAGAATCTTTAGCTGGTCAGACTTTATTCGGCAATCTAGAGGCTGAGATAATTAGTGCCGATATTGTGGGAACAGCACCCAACCCTGTAACTATTGATTATAGCGATGCTCTAACAGCTAAAATCGTAATACGTGATATCGAACTCCAAGAGGGAATTGCTGTTTTTCCTAGTCAAGAAATTTTTGATGAAGATACTGTCGTAGCCTTTGATATTGGAGACGTTAAACTAAAAAGAGTGTTGGTGGCAGAAGGTGGAGTAGAAGTTATAGGCGTAAGCACCATACAAGACACCCTAAAGATTGAATATAAAATACCCGGAACTACTTTAAATGGTCAGCCTTTTGAATTTTATTTTGAACTACCTCCTGCTCCTGAGGGTGGCTCAATTACTGAAACCAAACTTTTCGACTTTTCTGGATACGAAATAGATATGACAGGTAAATATGGGGATACCATTAATACCATATACACCGAATCTAGAGGCTGGATTGACTCATCAGGCGTTGTCACTCACATTTCACTAGAAGATAGCGTATTTAATACCATAACCATCAAGGAAATAATTCCTGAAAAAGCTTGGGGTTATATGGGTAAAGATACCATCAATGAAAGTCAAGAATTAGATTTTGGCGATTTTTCAGATTTTAGCGGACAGTTTGATTTAGAACATATCGAAGTGAAACTATTGACTGAAAACTCCATTGGTGCTAAAGC
>MDSV01196433.1_pt1 | contig 10350 bp, 3 predicted proteins | sample 810851 | NCBI WGS metagenome assembly MDSV01 (sample SAMN05326640, study PRJNA326480) | marine metagenome | isolation source: seawater | place: Atlantic Ocean: North East | collected 2012
CTAGATACCCTTCAGCATTATCTGTGGCATCCTCTAATGTTATATCTCCAGTATCCCTTACTTGAATTTCTGCAGATCGAACATGACCTTTTGTAATTACGTTACTACTATTTAGTCGTAAATTAGATGCAGGTATATGACCTTCTGCAGAAATCACACTATGATCCTCAAACAAAATAGTATTATTTGGTTCAATATGAAGAGATTGTTCTACAGATATGTTATATCCTGCATTAGCTGAGTCACTATCTGTTCCATCTAAAATAATCAAACCTTCTCCAGTATCAGTTTCTAGTTTAATTTGAGGAATAGTAATTGATTGAAGTACATCTTCAAGTATCACATTATCATTATTAGTTCCTTCAATTATCATTTTTGAAGAGTGTGAATTTGTAGATGTATCTTCTGCAAGTAAGTTACCATTTAATTCTAAATTAAATCTATTTCTCTGTGAAGTTTCTTGTAACAGATGAAACCCAATATCTGTTCCTTGTTCTCCAGTAGAATCAATAAGTATCTGACCAAAATCTTCTAATACTATATCATCTTCATCTGTGACTCCACCATAATGAATTTCATTATCGTTGGGCCCCGCAAGAGAAATTCTTTCTCTTCTACGAATATCTTCAAAAGTAAATGTTGATATGTCTGATAAAGGAATTGTTTCATCATTATGATTTGTATCAAATAACATTCTGTCATTTTCATTCACAACAAAACCAACAGGGAAGGCAAATATATCAGCTTCTAACTGCATTTTAGATTGATCACCAAAGATATCTTCAGCTAAAATAGTAAATGTTTCACCTTCTTTTCCAAGAGATGGGTCTTCTATCTTTAAGAAAAACCCTGTCTCAAGTATAAGACCATCACCAGCATTAGTTCCTAATGCATCAGTTCCATCTAGTATTATGTTATCAATTTCTGAATCTCTTTCTAATTCAAAAAATGCATTACCTTCATCAAAAGGTAATGTACCATCTAATACTATACTATCTGTTAGATTACCAGAACCACTTTCTAACGTAATACCACAAGTTCCATTTGTTGTACCAAATGGTGTTTCTGCAAGATATAAAAGAATATTTCTAGGATTTAATGGATCAGGCTGAGCCTCTATTTTTATAAATTTTTCTGTGACAAGCGATCTGTCAGAATTTCCAGATGGTGCATGAGAGGTTTCCGCCATTAAACGACCGCCACCATCTCCTGTTCCTGTAGTATTATCTTTGTCTGAAGTTGTTGCTTTATCTTCAAATAAGAAAGAACCATCTCCAGCTGAGGTTAAACCAAATTCTAAATCAAAACCAGTACCAAGATTTATTCTTATATTGTCTCCAGCATTTGAACTATCTGAGTCTGTTCCATCTAAAACAAGATTTCCGCTTCCTAATTCAAGTTTTAAGTTTTCATCTTCAAGTATTAAATTCTCACCTTCAGATAAAACTATAATATTGTCACCTTCATCAGAAGATAAATCATCTGTTCCATCTAATACTATATTATCATCACCACTTGTCGTAAGATTAAAATCAGTTGTTGTTTCAAGTGCAATATTTTCTCCAGCAAGTGCACCAGTTTCTTGTACAATTCTATCATCACGACTACCAATCGGAACTTGACCATCATGGGTCACAGCTGTTGGAACTTGTAATCTACTTTTTAAAACTTGACTAAAAATTGTTTCAAGAACAGAACCAAGTATTGGTGAGAATGTTCTCTCATCACCAACATATCCAGATACACCAGCTGCTGTGTTAGTGACTGCTGCAGAAACGAGAGTTGCAATAGTAACTCTACCAAATGGTTGAAACCCAGCTGGGTGAACTGCTTTTTTCAGTTCATTAATATATGTTGTTAATGATTGACCAACTTGTATCTCATAAGAATAATCTTGATAATAATATGAGTCTTGAATACGAACTAAATCCTCACCAAGAAGATTAGTTATACCACGATATGCACCAATGTCTGTTGATACTGTTCCTACAGATGTTGTGGCAGTGGCTATATCTGCAGTAACAATTGTGGCACTAGCTCCACTAGAATCTGTGATAGTAACATTTTTGTTACTAAAGTCAATTCCACTTTCATTAATAATATCATCACCAGTATCTGCCGAGGTGCTATCACTACCATCTAGTGTCAAAGTTCCAGAACCAGTTTCATCATCTAATAAGAAACGATCTCTAGCATCTGATCCATCTGTATCAGTTCCCTCTAAAACAAGAGTATTTCCAAAGTCTTCATTTGCAACTCTAGAATTTTCATCACTACCATTTGAATCTGTTGCATTAAGAACAAGATAAGAACTACTATTAAAAGATGGTGCCGTTGGATTTTCTCTAAATCCATTAAGTAATATTTTTGATTCAGAATTTAAATTAGCTATATTTTGTGCTATTTCATCTGGTAGAGTTTCTTCATTTATTAAAAAGCTTTTAGCACCACCAGAGTCATTATCTTCAAGTTGTAATTTATCTGTACTCCCACCATGATCTTGATTTTCATCTTCCAATATAAAATTAAAATCAAATCTATCAGTTCCATTTAATACTAAATTACTTCCTTCATCTAAAATTGTTACTGGATAACTACTAGTGTAAGCAGTGTTTCCCATACCAGAGTGATTAACACAATAATAATATAGTGTAGGCGAACCAGTTGGAACAACAATTTGAATATATGCACCTGCAGTTCCAATTTCTACGGAAGCTGCAGAAGTGGTTACACCAGAGGTATATGCACTTCCTCCACCATGTGTACCATCAGGCGTTTCAGAAAATTTTAATTGGTGATTTAATGTTACTGTGGCATTATAAAGTGAACTATGAGATAAATCAAAATAATAAGTGTTTCCCTCATATAAAGTTAGTATTGGAGCTTGTACTCCATTTAATGAAAAATAATTTTGACTACCATCAACATTTGAAACTATTCTTACATCAAAGTTTTGTGTTGATGGTGAAGGTGTAAATGTTGCAGAACCATCTAAAAGAATACCATCTCCATCTACATCAAAAGCTTGTTCGTCTTCTAAAAGAATACCTTCTGGTGTTTTAATTTCAGTTGCTTGTTCAAGTTGAATACCTTCATTAAAAGTACTCTCTTGTTCTTGTGTAATTCTAACTACATTTTCAAAAGTTGTTTCTAAAATATTTTTTGTTGCATCCCAAGACTTAACAGTACCAGTATGTGTTGTTAAAGTATTTGCATTTGCAAAAGTTCCTGTAACATCTTTGACAACAAAGTGAGCTCTAAAAGTAGCATCTGGTGGATTTGTACCTAAATATCTAAATCCAGAATTATTAACTTTAACATCACCAGCACCACCGATATCTGTGGTTGTTGCAAGAAGTTTTGCAGAAGAACCACCAGTAGTTGTGACTCCAACTGTTGGTAATTGAGAGTAGCCACTACCTGCTCTACTTATATAAGCTTTTCTTATTGAAGTAGCTTGTGATGTACTAAGTGTATCATATTCTAAAACAATTTGATCTGAACTTGTAGTATAATTATCCGTTTCCTCTGTAACAGAGTTACTTTCTATTTTGTAGCCTGAGTCATCACCACCTACAGCTGTAGTTCCAGAACCAGTAACACCGCCGACTGTATTAGTTCTATCTAAAAGTAAAAAATCAATTCCAGCCTGAACAACAACGTGCACATCTTTAGCAGGTGGTGTTACAAAAGTAATTGTTGATCCAGAGGCAGACCATACAGTTGCATTAGTGTCAACATTTGTTGCAGGTATTTTTAAGTTACCGAAAAAAACAGATATATCAGTATCAAGATCAGCATTTACATTCACAAGAGTAAATGCTGCAGTTGAACCATCTCCTTTAAAAAAATCAGTTTGAGTGGTTTCTAGTTGAATGTCAAAAGGAACTAATGATGTTTGTGTTGCAGTCTCTAAAATAATAAGATCATCAGTTATCGTTGAATCATCTAATGTTCCACTTTCTAATTGAATACCACCACCAACTACACTAACAAAACCAGTGGCATCCTCAATATATGTGTCTGCAGATACTGCAGTAAAAGTAAGTAGTTCTCCAGCAGCATAACCAGAACCAACATCATCAACAATTATTTCACTAACACCACCAGTATTAATACCATCAACAACTAGTTCACCAAAGCCATTGCCAATCTCCTCAACTTCTATCGACTCTTCGTTAGTATGAAGTATACCATCATTGGTAACTACACTATCTGCTAAAATTCCAAAGATAGTAAATTGTACTTCAATATCTTTTTTTGTAGAAATTGAATTTAAAGTTTCACCATCTATAAATGTGCCTATTATATTTGCAACTTCCAATTCAGTAACAGCATCATTATATTGAACACTTCCTATGGTACTTGATTGTTGAGAAACAACTGAACTTAAAACAATTGCAGTGGCACCAGAGGTTACACCAGTAACTACTTGGTTAATAATTTCATCACCATCAACTCCAGACTCAGCCAAAACTCTTATAATTGTTCTGTTTTCCCAATTACCAGCTGATGGACGCAACATATATGTGTTAGGATAAAATACTTCAGCATTCTCTCCAAGTAACATACGCATGAAAAGTTTATGACCTTCAGATGTACCTTTAGCTGAGTATAAGTCTTTTATATTTTTTATAATTCTACGTTTATCAATACCAGATACTAAGTTATCTGGTATTGAAACCATAAACTGATCTCTCATTTGATCTAAAAAATCATATAGTGTACTATCTACATTTGCGTATTCTAACATTTGTTGAATACTTTGAATCGGATTACCACGATATTCAGTAATATTTCCAGAAGAACCAGATGTTCCACCAGTTATTTTTTCACCAGTTTCAAATTTTTGTTGGCCACTAACATATAAAAATGAATTTCTAGAATCATCAACAAGAACTTTGGCTGTAGCTTTTGAAGTTTCACCAGTTATTGTTTCACCATTTATAAATTGACCAGTAGTACCATCACCAAATTCAGTAACAAGTCTGTCACCCTCTTCATTTAAAACATAAGCTACTGTGTTTGTTTCTTGTTTTACATAATTAACAACATTAGTAATACTAAGTCTTCCTGCCTCCAAAAATTCAAAATAATCTTTTACAAAATCAACAAATACTGGATGATCTGATTGAACAAAATCTGGCACCTGTCCTTCAATAAGAGGAGAGACTTTCTTTTTGAATGTTATTATGTCTGACATTTATTAATAGGCCGATGATGTTGGTGTTGAAGATGTTGTTGTAACTGTAGTAGTAGAAGTCGTTCCAGTTTGAGTTGTTGTATAACCAACCCCTGTAGAAGCAGATGCATCTACATTACCATTAATAGATGAATTGATTAAATCAATTTCTAAAATTTGATTTCTTACAGGTACAATATCATAAGAATCTGGTATAACTGTAACACGAATTTGAGTTGAGGCAGAACCATCTACATTTGAAACCGCAGTAATATTTACCGCACCAAGATTTATAACCCCATTTGTATAATCTACTGTTCCTGCAAAACTATTGTAATAAATTCTAGTTAACCCAGATAAACTATAAATTCTAAGATTACCCGCACCATCATCATCAAGAAAATATTCTGTTGTTTCAGTTCCTATATTAAATCCTGTAGACGAAATAATTCCACCAGCTGATGCATTATGTCCAGAGTGTGGGTTATAAAATGGATTTGCAAAATTAAGTTTAGCTGAAGCTGAAGTTCCTAATTGTGGAGTATAAAATTTTGCCATAGTAACAGTTGTTGTATTACTCATTATGGAAGGGTCAGAGTCATCAATTAAACGTAACAATTGGGAGTGTCTAAATGGATTATTAAATAATTGTAGATTGTTATCATTATAAGATGTTAATGTACTATTTACTTTTGAAGCTATATCTGTAGAGTTTAAGTTAGTGGCAGTTGTATCATATTGAAAGGTAGTTCCTAAAATAAGAAAAATAGTTTCAGCATCAACTATGACAGGAGTTACAGATGCAACTTTATATGGAGCTAGTGCAGTAACTAAATTTGATTTTTGTATTGTAGTTAAATTTTGACCAGTTGTAGATTTAATTGATATAAAAACTTTTCCATATTCTGGAGTGGAACTTGAACCTGTGCTTGTATCATAACTTCCATCTTCCCCACCCCAAACAGAAACTGCTTGTGTTGTTGGAAATAATTTTTTTACATATATTTCATAATCTTTTGTGGAGACAGCTCTTCCTTGTGATGCAAAGTCGAGGGGTGCCCTTAGTTTAATTGAACTGATAGTTTCTGGTTCTGCACCACCAGATGCTCTGGCTTGTGTGGTTACCTGTATAGCTGTTTCAGTACCAATAGTGCCTGGTGCACCAAAAGAAGATATACCATTTGCCAAAGTTTTATTTGTAACAACATATTTTAGTGTAATAATATTTCCATCGGCAACTGCTTTACTTACAACCCCATCACCAAAGTAAACTTCAAATTTACCATTCTCTGCCTCTTGCAAATAGTAAACTGCACTTAGGGAATTTAATTGTGTAATATCTGTTGCCTTAGTGTATGTTGTAGTTTCAGTATCCGATATTGAATTTTGAATAGTAACAGTAAGTGTGTTAGTATCTACACGACTATCTGTTAGTACAAATCTTTGACTTGCATCAGAAGTATCAACTGTATATGTTGCTGTAATATAAGTTCCTTCGTAAATAGGAACATTTGTAAAATTAATAACCCCACCAGAATTAGAGCCAGTAACATCAGTTATACTAACAAAAGTAAAATTATCAGTTGCATCGGAAGCTGAAAAGCTTGTTCCTGCAGACATTGTTAATGTATCTGCATTAGTTGTAACTGCAACATCCACAAGGGCCATTGGTGCTTTAGCTGATTCAACTTCATACCCTAATTGTTTTGCATGAGATACAACACTTGATCTTAATGCTGCAGTATCCAAAAACATTTCGTTGGCTACCATGTTTGCATTAAATCCAAGATAGTGTGTGTTGTATGCTAAAGTATCAAGAAGAATATTCATACCAGAACCTTCAAAGTCATAATCTTTAAATTTTGTCTGTGCTTTTAAATATGTTTTTAAATTTTCTTTAATATCATCAAAGTCTAATTCTGTAACTTGTAGTTTTGCCATTATCGTAATCTCTCTAAGAATATTGTTAAGTCAACCAGTTCAGTAGGAGTATTTACGACATAAAATTCTATTGATACTATGTATGAATTTCTATCAAAGTCTGGAATTGCCCTAACGCTAGTAAGTCTAGCTCTTGGTTCAAAATTTTCAATTACATCTTCTATTTTTCTTGCAAGAATTGATGCGATGATTGGTGTCATAAGTTCAAACAACATACCTCTAACACCAGAAGAAATTTCTGGATGAAAAGGTTTTTCATAAGTGTTTAATAAAACTAAATTACGAATAGACCTTTTTACAGCTTGTACATCAACTACCTCACTCACATCACGATCAGAAGCTTTTCTTCCAAAAAATAAATCTAAGTCTGTATATTGTCTAACGCCCTTATCTGATCCGTTATTTATTTGTGCGTCATAGATTGACATTTAAATGGACTCCCAATTTAGTTTTATTTATAAGTTTATTAAGGAACACCGCGAAAACCAGCAGCCTTAAATGCTGGTCTAGCATACTTAGGTATACTAGTCCAAAATCGGTTAGGGCCTAAATCTATATGAATAAAACGTCCGCCATAAAAACCAAGAGCTAGTGCACCATGTTTAATTACAGCTTCAACAAATGCTGTTTTTTCTTTAGTAGTAAATTCTCTTACACGAACATCTAAAGCTTCTCCGATTAAATGCTTTGAACTTTTTGGTGGTTTTTTACTACTGTTTTTATAAGCAGCATTATGAGTTTTTTGAGAACGAAAAGCAGAGTTAAGAATTAATTGTTTTCCTATATCAAAAGCAGCTTTTTCAGCAACAGCAAGCATCTGTGCTTTTACTCCTGTCATATAAACTAAAGCTTTTGGTTTAATTCTAAGTCTTGGTAAACCTCTCAATTCTATTATCGGATACCCCTCTTGTTTTACTTGTCCAACTTGTTTAACACCACGAACAACCTCTTGGTCATCAGCTGTATATAATATTTCTTTTGGAAAATATTTGTTAGAGTATCGTTCTCTTATTTCATCTGTAACTTCACTTATATCAAATCTACCTGTTTTTCCTTTTGTCGGAACACCTAAGTATGATCTGTATTGCTGTTCATCTGATTCAGTTTCATCTGCAGTTATAGGTGGTAATGGTTCTCCAATTTCAAAACTTTCAGTTTCATCAATATTATTAGCTAGTTCTTTACCTTCCTCAGTTCCTTTCAAAGTTGGGTCAAGGTCAGCTTTTGTATCGGTAACATTTTTAAGAGCTTGTTTTTCCTCAGCTACACTAAAACCAGTTGTGTCAATACCCTTTCCCTCAACAGTTGCTTTTACTTCTGGTCTTTCTGGAACTACTAATAAATTTGGAACAGGATAATCCCCATCGGCATTTGGATTGTAACCACCTGTTCCAGCTTTGTCTGTACGATCCGACCCTTGAGCGTCTATTAGTTCTTCTTGAGCATCTATTACATTTTTACCATCTGTTATTATTTTAGTAACATCTGTAAGTTTTAATTCTGACTCTGGAGTTTCTGGATCAGCTACAGTTGGGGCTGCACTTCCGATTAGTACAGTCGCAGAACCAGTTTCAATTACATTAGAACCATCAGAACCAGAAATACCAGCTGGATCATCGCCTTGGTCTGCAGTATCACCTTTACGTGCTGCAAGGTCTGTACTTCCACCAGAGTTGAGATTAATACTAGCACTATCTAATGTTATACTAGTTGTTGCATCCAAATCGAAATTGACTGTGTTTATATCAAAAGTTCCTTCAGTATCAATCTTAATACCAATATCAGAAACTAAATTAATAGCCTCTGCATGTATTTCAGTTTGAATACCGATTATAGAACGATCTATTGTAGAACCAAATCTTTCTGTGACAGCTCCTTTAATAGAGCGGTCAATTTTATCACCATAGGTATCTGTTACTGCACCAACGACTAAGTTATCAAAAGTTTCATTGTATATGTTAGATACAGCTCCCATTGCTGTAGTTATAAGCTTACCTTTATAAAGTTGTGTGGTATCTCTTCTAACAATTGTGCTGAAATCCTCTTCAACTTCTATGTTAAGATTTTTACATCTAATGTTGTAGTCTTCTTTAACTAAAACTTCAGCATTACCCTCAACTGTTATGTTTACATCACCTTTAACATTTACATAATCATTTCCAGCAATAAAACTATAATTGTCACCAACGACATGAAGTACTTTATTTCCACCAGAATCAATTTCATAGAATGTTCCTGTTCTGTGATATTCATGTATTCTTTCTTGATTGAATGTGTCATCATATTCTCTTATGTGACCAGACTCAGATTCAAAAACATGATTGTAAGGATATCTTGAGAATTGTGAGAGTACATCATATGGTGCACCAAAGTTACCAGATTGTGCTGTTTCTACTTCATTAAACTCTTTAAGAAAATTTGCTTTCTCTTCTACAGTTTTGTGTTCAAGATTGCCATCTACTCTGGCCAGACGATTTACATCACTTTCACCTAAATCGTGACCAGACTTCTCATTTGGATTTTGAGGATACTTACCATTCGGATCATTGAAACCTTTTGTTTTATCTGATACCTCTCCAGCAACCCCTGGCAATGTTCCCATTACAATAGGCTGTTGCATCTCTTCTGCATCACGAAAGAAACCAACTACCCAAGTTCCTTCAACTAAAAAAGATGGAGTTGTTCCCATACCTTGCATTGATGGGTCATGTATTGTATGCATAATATGAGCCCACGGCAAATCAGCCGTAGGAATACTATTTTTATCTTCTGTGTGATATCCTAAACAACGCACACGAACTCTACCTAGTTTGGCAGGATCGTTACGATCTTCTACAACTCCTGTGAACCAGACAAATCCGTCTTGCCCCATAAAATAACTTTCTGACATATGCATAGACTCCTTACAAAGTTATTTATAAAGAGTCTATAAAGATATTAGCGCTCGTATATGTCAGCCATTGTTGGATACTCACCAAGTCTATTGGACGTTTTTATTTCTTTTGGTGGGTCGGTATCATATTCCTCTAAGAAATATATTCCATCAACCTCTTCCGAACTAAGTTCTCCGTCATTCAATTGATATAAAGTTTCATAAGCTTCAGTTTGATCTAAATCATCATGGAGAACTTGTTTCTTTTGAAAACAAATTCTATATTTAACCAGAATCTTACTCCTTTTTTAATTTGGAATTTTTATTTATACATTTAAGGGATTTGGTGCCTGTC
>MDSV01084435.1_pt1 | contig 10349 bp, 7 predicted proteins | sample 810851 | NCBI WGS metagenome assembly MDSV01 (sample SAMN05326640, study PRJNA326480) | marine metagenome | isolation source: seawater | place: Atlantic Ocean: North East | collected 2012
AAGACACTTTCTACCTCCGGGACTTGGACGACAACCTCTTTCAGGTCCTCCCCTCCAAACATTGGTTCTCCAATACCGGACACCCGTCAGGGGGCGTCATGGGGGGCGTAATTGGCGTGTCAGACATGGAAACCTCCTTCAAGATGTACAAAGACATCCTGAAATACGACAAGGTGTTGCTCGACGAAACCGGGACGTTTGACGATTGGGTGCACTTGCCTGGTGGAGACCAAACCTGCCGTCGCGTTGTCCTTGCACCATCCAACCCTGGCACAGGCGGATTCGCTTCCCTGATGGGCCCCACACGCATCGAACTGGTGCAGGCCACAGACCGCAAGGGCCGGTTTCTCTTTGAGGATCGCATTTGGGCCGACACCGGCATCGTGCACCTCGGGTTCGATATCCGTGGCATGAAGCCCCTTGGAGCTGCCCTAGCCAAGGAAGGTTTTGGGTTCAGGTGCGACAGCAACGAGGCGCTGAACATGGGGGACCACACCCGCGTCCACTGTACCTACATCGACGACCCCGACGAAACCTGGATCGAGATGATCGAAGTCTACAAAATTCCCATTCTCGAAAAACTGGGGTTGTTCCTGGACGTCCAAAAGAGGCCGGCCAGCCAGCCTCTGCCCAAATGGATGTTGCACGCCCTGCGCTTCAACCGCATCCAAGACTGAACCTCGCCCCAAGCAACTTTCTGACCTTTTCTGTAGTTCGTCCTGAGTATGATTTCTTTCGCTCGCTGCCCAACCTGGACACACTTTGCATTCGCCCTCCTCGGCTTCTGCGTCACTTCATCTGCCCTAGGACAAGCCTGCGAGACGGTCACCATCGAGGTATTGACCGACAATTTTCCTGGCGAGATTGATTGGGTGCTGACCGGGACACCCGGCCCCAATGTCGACACCGAGTCCTACAACTGGGGCCAAAACGGGCAGTTGTTCACCTACAACTACTGTCTTGAAGACGGGTGCTACACCTTCACCATCACGGACACATTCGGAGACGGAATTTGCTGTTGGTACGGTCAAGGGTATTACAACATCTTCGTCGGGGGAACGCTCATGGCCACTGGAGGCAACTACAACTATTCGGAGAGCTACACCTTTTGCCTGGAGCTTGGAGACTGCTTCGACCCTGAGGCGTGCAACTTCAATCCCAACGCCGAATCCGCCAACAACGACCTCTGTGAGTATGCCATCGACAGCTACCCCTCAGGCCTCTATGACTGCGACGGCAACTGCCACCTCGACTTTGACGCAGACGGCATTTGCAATGCCCTGGAAATCCCTGGTTGCCAAGAGCCCTGGGCTTGCAACTACAATCCACAGGCAACCGACCCGCCTGAACTGGGCTCGCCCTGCACCTACCCTCCCAACAACGACTTGGACTGCGAAGGCAACAGCTTGTTGCCTCAGTTTTTGACCCTGCCTTTGGATGAAACCGTCTCCTGCGAAGACATCCCCTCCATCCCGTCGTTGGCCACGCAACCCGCACCCGCTGCAGTGGCCTACCAGGAGCTCTTCCCCGACAACTGCTACGAGGTCGAGGAGAATTTGGACGTCACTTTTTCCTCCACAGTGTTTCCCGGGACGTGTCCTGGCAATTACACCATTGAGCGCGAGTGGGTCATCACCGATTGCTTGGGACGCCAAAACGCCTTGACCCAAACCATTCAAGTCGTCGACAATCTGGTGCCCGTGGTGAGTTCGGGCCTCGACACCGTGTTTCTCGGATGCAACGACCCGGTCGTTCACATCCCATTGGTGGTGACCGACCAGTGCGGAAGCTCAGTAACCCTCACAGAATCGCCGAGTTTCGTGACCCTTCCGGGAGTGTGTCCTGGCGAGTTTGTCGAGAAAAAATTGTCGGAATTCACCGACGAGTGTGGCAACGTCACGGCGGTGGAGCAAGTGGTGGTTGTGGAAGACAACACACCGCCGGTGTGGCTGAGCGCCTCTGACGAAACTGTGATCACAGACGATTTGGACAACCACGAGTTCATCAGCCCTTTGGCTGAGGATTTCTGCTCCAGTGTGGACTTGCTCGTGGAAGAAGTATACAGTCAAGGGGCGTGCCCGCTTGCGGAAACCATTGTCAGGACGATCCAAGCTGTGGACGGGTGCGGCAACCTCTCCGCCCCTTTCACCCAAACAGTCGTGGAGGCCACCGATTTGGAAGCCACGGCCTCGGTCACAAGTGTGTCCTGCCACGGTGGCAACAACGCCACCGGAGAGGTCGTGGTTGAAGGTGGGGTTGCACCCTACACGGTCGATTGGGGAGGCTACGACCCCGAAGCTTTGGGGACGGGCACCTACGGCATCGAAGTGACCGACGCCAACTTGTGCCAGGCCAACTTGTCGGTGTTTGTCTCAGAACCTGCACCCTTCGAAGTGGCCTTGACGGCCACCACTCCGTTGTGCACTGATCCGTTCAGCGGGACCCTCATCCCCATCCTCACAGGAGGCGTCGAGCCCATCACCTTGGATTGGGGAGACGCTGACCCTGCAAGCGCATCGGCGGGCGAGTGCACCCTCGTGGCCATCGACGCCGCCGGTTGCACCGCTTCCGCAAACATTGTTGTGCCAGAGGCTGACATCCCAGACCCACTCGTGTTGAACGGAAACGACGTCGTCGTTCAAGGAGACAGCGCGGCCTACTACTACGAATTCACCCTGGGGAGCGATTACGCATGGTCGCACACGGGGGCTCAAGCCCAGCAGGTATTCAACTCTTTTGCCATTTCGTTGCAGTGGGACAGCTTGGGCATGCAAGAGGTGTGCGTGACCGAAACCAACGAAGAGGGATGCGTGGGACCAGAAGTGTGCCTGGATGTCTGGGTGGAAGATGACTTGGCCCAATTGGAACACGTGCCAACCGTCCCAACGTTGGTGGCCTACCCCAACCCCGTTGGTCAGACACTCTTGCTGCATTGCGAGGCGTGTCAAGTTGGAGACGCTGTTCAGGTTTGGAACAGCGCAGGCGCACTCGCCTTGACTTTCACTTGGCAAGGTGCTGGCGAACAGGCGTTGGAGGTTGCGGCGTTGGCTTTCGGACTGCACGTGGTGCAGGTCGGTGCGGCAACAACGTCATTCATGGCAAAGTGATTGTCCTATCTTGCTGGCAATGCCCAACCGACGCACAAGATCTTGGACCAGCACCATGGAAGTGCTGGAACCGCACGCGCTGACTTCAGCTGACCGAGAATTGCTCGAGGCAGCCCACGATGCTGCCAAACACGCTTACGCCCCGTACAGTGGATTTCACGTGGGCGGCGCCGTGCGCTTGGAAAATGGAATCGTCGTCAAAGGGAGCAACCAAGAAAACATGGCCTACCCATCTGGCATGTGCGGAGAACGGGTGGCTGTTTTTGCGGCGAGCGCACAACACCCTGGCGCCAGGATGACTGCCGTCGCCATAGTGTCCCCCTCCGAGAAGGCCATTCCCAACGGATTCATGCCGTGTGGAAGTTGCCGGCAAGTCCTGGTTGAAGCAGAACGCCGACAAGACCAGCATCTGCGCATCCTTCTTCAGGTCCGGGATGAAGACGTCATGGTGTCTGAAAGTGCAGTCAACTTGATGCCGTTTGCCTTCGAGGCCTTGGGATTGGGACCAGACGCGATCGGCATTTGACCCTTTGTCAGGCCTCCCTCTTCACCAACAACCGTTCGCACACCTTCAGGCTGAAGGTTTGGTCTTGAGTGCCTTTGTGCAACATGGTCATGCTGCCGTCGAACGGCTCAACAGCACGAACGTGGAAGGTGTGGCCCAGGGCGATGCCGTGGCTGTCGAGGAAGGTCAACAAAGATTTGGAGGATTGGGACAACCCCACCAAGGAAACCTTCGATCCCACACTGCATTCTGACAATTTCATGCAGTCGATCTCCAGGACGTTGCCCTGAGCGTCTGGAATAGGAGAGCCGTGAGGGTCCACCGTAGGAAAGCCCACCAGCTCGTCCATCCGATCGAAAAAAGCCGGTGCCTTCACGTGTTCGACCTGCTCAGCAATGTCGTGCACTTCATCCCAACCAAACCCCATTTGCTCGACCAAAAACATCTCCGTCAATCTGTGTTTGCGAACCACCAAAGCCGCAGCTTTCTTGCCCTTGGCAGTCAACTTCAAGGGCTTGTACTTCTCATACTTCAAGAACCCGTCTTGTTGAAGGGCCTTGGCCATGCCGTTCACCGAAGGCTTGCTCACGGCCAGATGGTCGCTGAGGTCTGAAATGCCCACTTCCCCGACCTCGTTGGCCAGCGCAAACAACGCTTTCAGATAATTCTCGACGGTGTGGGATGCCATGGTTGGGAATGAAATACAAATTTAAGGTCAAATTTGACAGCCCTACTTTAATTGTTAGGTGAGTCTAACAATGTAGTTTTGACCTCAGAACTCTACCCATGCTCAGGATTGCCTTTCTCTTCGCGTTGTGTGCGTGTGCATCCATGTCGACATGGGCACAAGGTGTGTTGATCGGAAGGGTGACATCCCAAGGAAAAGCCTTGCCCTTCGCCAGCGTTTACTTGCAAGATGGTCCTTTGGGGGCGGCAGCAGATGCAGAAGGGATGTACCGCCTCAATGACGTACCTGTTCAGACGTGGACGGCCGTGGCTTCCATGGTCGGATATCTCCCGTTGGAACAACGCGTCGAGGTGGTGACGCAGGGCATCACGGTGTTGGATTTTGAGCTGGTCACACGCCCCGAGGCCATTGAAGAAGTGGTTATTTCAGGCACCATGAAGGAAGTGTCCAAATTGGCCAGCCCCGTTCCCGTCGAGGTGTATTCTCCAGCCTTTTTCCAGGCGAATCCGACGTCCTCCATGTACGATGCGTTGGAGTGTGTGAACGGCATTCGTCCCCAGATGAATTGTGCCATCTGCAACACTGGAGCCATCCGAATTCAAGGATTGGAAGGGCCGTACACCATGGTCCTGATCGACGGCATGCCCATTGTAAGTGGTTTGGGTACGGTCTACGGACTGAACGGCATTCCGTCTGCCTTGATCGAGCGAATGGAAGTGGTGAAAGGCGCCGCAAGCACCTTGTATGGATCTGAGGCGGTCGGCGGTTTGATCAACGTCATCACCAAATCGGCAAGCAACGCCCCTTCCCTTTCGGTTGACGTGTTTGGCACAACTTGGGGGGAGGTCACCGCCGACTTGGCTGCATCGGTCAAAATCGATGACAAGGTTCAGGGGTTGGTTGGGGTGAATGCGTTTCACTTCGGACAACGCGTGGACGACAACGACGACCAATTCACCGACATGCCGCTGCAGGATCGCGTGTCGCTGTTCAACACGTGGAGCGTCGAGCGCAAGGACGACAGGGCTCTTACACTTGGAGGCAGGTACATCTTCGAGGACAGATTTGGTGGGGACATGGACTGGATCGAAGCCGAGCATCGAGGTGGTTCCGAGCGTTATGGAGAGAGCATTTTCACCCAGCGATGGGAGGCCTTTGGGACATGTCAGCTGCCCACAACTGAGTTGCTGACGATGCAATTCAGCGCCAACGGGCATCGTCAAAACTCCGTCTACGGCGACGTGTCTTACATCGCAGCACAGCGCATCTCGTTTGGACAATTGACATGGGACAAATCGATCGGGGTCATGCATGACTTGTTGGCAGGTGCGGCCCTCAGACACACCGTGTACGAAGACAACACCCCGGCCACAGCCGAAGGGCCTTCAGAGGTTTGGTTGCCCGGTTTGTTTGTCCAAGATCAAGTGTCTCTCAACACCCAGAACACCGTGCTGCTTGGCATGCGTTACGACAGGAACTCCGTGCATGGAAACATCGTCACGCCCCGTCTGAACTACAAGTGGAACTCCCGCGACCAGTGGACTGTGGTTCGAGTGTCTGCCGGCAGCGGCTACCGCGTCGCCAACATCTTCACGGAGGACCATGCTGCCCTCACAGGGGCCCGCGACGTGGTTGTGGTGTCCGATTTGAATCCTGAACGGTCCAACAACTTAAATGTGAACATCGTTCGGAAATGGATTGGACGAAGAAACGCCCTGGTGACTCTGGACGGTTCGGCCTTCTACACGCACTTCAGCAACAAAATCCTGCCGGATTACACGACCGACCCCGGCCAAATCATTTACGACAACCTCGACGGCTTCGCAGTCTCCAAAGGCGTGTCAATCAATGTCGATTTGGCCCATGAAGATTTGACCCTTCGTGCGGGAGCCACGGGCATGGAGGTCTTCACAGACCAAGACGGCACACGCAAACGCCAAGAGCTCACTGAGCGGTTCTCTGGCACATGGTCGCTGAGTTACCACATTCACCGATGGGATCTCACCTTGGACTACACAGGCAGCGTGTACAGCCCCATGGATTTGCCCACCCAGACCACCGACGAATTCGTGGACCCCCGTCCAGCGCAATCCCCATGGTTCAGCATTCAAAACCTTCAACTTACACACGGGCGTGGCCACAAGATGGAATGGTATGGTGGCGTGAAAAACCTTCTGAACTGGACGCCTTGGCAAAACATGCCGGAAGGCGTGCGATTCCTCGGCAACACGGCCGACCCATTTGAAGTTGACCCCCAAGAGGGAGAGCTGGTGTTTGATCCAGCTTACGTGTACGGGCCCAGCCAAGGAATACGCGGATTTCTGGGGATTCGAGTGTTGCTCAAGTGAGCAACTCTCCGGTCAACATACCGTGCCGAAGCCGCTGAGCAGCGCAAGCACGTCGGCCACGCTCACTTGCCCATCGCCGTCCACATCATTGGCGCATGCCTCTGCACAGCCGAACTCCGAAAGCAAACTCAACACATCAGACACCGTCACCGACAAATCGCCATCGAGGTCCAAGGGACACGCCGCTTCGTCGTCCGACAAGACACCATCGCAATTGTTGTCCTCCCCTGAGGCCGTGCCAGGGGCTCCAGGGTAAACTGTTCCATCCGAATCGTCACAGTCGCAAATGGTGGATTCGCCGTCCTGGTCCAAATCAACGATGCCTGCACACACCTCGAAGTCGGATTGGCAGTTTTGCGCCACGCAAGCTTCACAATCGGCCTCAGAACCGAAGGCGCAGGCGAGGAAACAGTTGTTGGAAACGCAGGTGCTTTGGTCTGCAAAACATCCAACACAGCCCGCACTCATCTGAGGCAAAGCTTCTGCGATGCACCCCTCAAAACAGGCGTTGATGTCGCTGCTCAAAAAACAGGAGAAGCCACAGTCGAAGACGGCGTCGTTCACAATTGTCCCTTCGTTGCAGAGCAAGTCAAAGTCGCTCGAATTGCACTGTGAATGGACTGAGACGGTGGCCCACAACATCGACACCAAGGTCAAAAACGAGGGCAGACAAAGGATGCGAGATAAGATCATTCACAAATTAACGTCCCTGCAGCCCAAATGGTTCAAAATCAGAGATGAATCTTCATAATGTCTTCGGCCAACACCCCTTCCCTCCGGGAGCCATTTTCATCACAAATACCGCACATCGTCGGGTTTGTCGACCTTGAATGACGCGTGGAGTAAGTGAATGTGTGCAGGGGGGAATCTTGAGTTTACTTAGATTAGATAAGCATTTGCGAAATTTGCAGTCTTCGTCCCTGAAACACCCCCAATCCATGACCTGTCGTTTGCTTTTCCCCTTCTTGGCTCTTTTCCCGATGGCGCTGTGTGGCCAAATCGACGGCGACAACATCTTCTCTGTCGACCAGGTCATTGCCATCGATTTGGCGTTTCCTCAGAACAACTTTTGGTCGTTGCTCGAGGCCAACTATGCCGCAGATGAAAACGAGTACATCGCAGCGCATTTGACCTTGACCGATGTGAGCGGCACGCACGCCATGGACAGCGTGGGGGTAAGGCTGAAGGGCAATTCAAGCCACATGCACCCAGGCGACAAGAAGTCCTTCAAAATCGACTTCAACAAATACATCTCAGGCCAGAACTACGACGGCCTCAAGAAACTCAACTTCAGCAACGGCTTTAAGGATCCCACCTGCATGCGCGAGAAGCTCTTTTTCGATGTGTGTCGCGAGGTGGGCGTGTCGGCGCCGCGGGCCAACTTCGCGGAGGTGACCTTCAACGGTGAGCCCTGGGGGTTCTACACCGTGGTGGAACAAATTGACGACCAATTCCTGGACTGGAACATTCAAGAGGACAGTGGCAACCTCTTCAAGGCGGGCGACAATTTCGGCGGAGGCGGCCCTGGCGGAGGTGGTGGTGGTGGTGCAGAAGCCAACCTCGTCCACTACGGCGACGACCAAGCGCTCTACGAAGAGCGCTACGAGCTGAAAAGCAACGAAGACACCAACGACTGGAGCGACTTGGTGTCGTTCCTCGACTTCGTCAACAACACCACGACAGAGGCGTTTGCGGCGGGCATCGATTTCCGGATGGATGTGGACGGTTTTTTGCGGTCCGCGGCGTTGGACATGTTGTTCAGCAATTTGGACACCTACTCTGGGTCCGCTCGGAATTACTACATCTACCACAACATGGACACCAACATGTGGCAGTGGATCAAGTGGGACGGCAACGAGGCGTTTGGCTCCTACACCAACGGCGCCGGCAACATGGAAACGTTGGCGATTGATTACAGCGACACCCCCCGGCCCCTGTTGGAAAACATGCTCGGCCATCCTGACCTTTACAGTCGCTACATCGAGCATGTCTGTGACCTGGTCGATCATGTGTTCAACGAGACCCACATGCAAGCCCAAATCGACGCCACGGCCGAACTCATTGCGCCATTCGTCTACGCCGACAGCCACAAAATGTACTCCAACAACGACTTCGACACCAACCTGTCGGACAACCTCATCAGCGGCGGCGGCCCCGGGGGTGGTGGCCCTGGCGGAGGTACCACCTACGGCTTGAAGTCGTTTGTCACCAACCGGGCTTCTTACGTTTTAACCCAAATGGAATGCCCCACTTCTGAGGTGGCCGACCTCGCTCCATCAGGTTTCACAGTGTACCCCAATCCCGCGACAGAGAGCATCCACGTTCAACTCGCCCCTTGGTCAACTGCAGACGTACGTCTGATCAACTTGGTTGGACAAGTCTTACACACCAAGTCTGCCACATCTTCTGGGCTGGTTCAATTTGAACTGGGCGATTTGCCGTCGGGCACGTACGTGGTGGAAATCGTGGAGACAGGTCAGCCTCCGCAGCACACCCACGTCGTGGTTCAATGAGGGACGGCAAATCAGCCTCCCAGCAAGCCCAAGAACACGAGCACATCTGAGACAGTCACCGCACCATCGGCATCCAAATCGCCCTCAGGACATCCCAGGCATCCGTATTGGCTCAGCAATTGCAGGAAATCGTCGATGGTGAACACGCCGTCACCGTTGTAATCTCCTGCGTACAGACAAGCCTGAGGATTAGCCACAGTTGCTTCGGGATTGAACGTGTACGACGATTCGTCAGTGCAACCGGTGACCAGCAGGTTGTCGTTGTCGAAAGCCAATCCCTCCGCCATTTCCAGGGCCGCCCCGTCTTCTGTCAAGACAAGCAAATTGACGGTGCCGTGAAATTGTGAAGGGTCGGTCACCGTGAATTGTCCCAACAGAGACAAGCCGCTGTGCTCGGGCCAATTTCCCAGCATCACGTCGTGCCCAAAAAAGGCCCCGCCAATGGAATCGTTCAATGCAATCTGACCTGGCTCCTGAGATTCTTCCCAATCATAATCCCCCGTGACTTGGGTCATGGACGTGTTCATGCTCCACTCGTCCAGCCACCCCAACTCAATCCCGGCAGAAAACCAGGTTGAGTATGCATTTGCGGGAAAAAAATTGTCAAACAAAGGCTGGTAATCCGACAAGAGCGTCGTGCCCGTGACCCCGCCAAATCCATAAAACTCCCCCGCGGTGTTGAGCTCGAGCGGCCGCTCGTCGTCGCCGAACATCGCCAGCACCCTGTCACTGGGCTCACTCAAGACGGCATACAGCCTGTACGTGACCGCCCCAACAGGCAGGGCCCCTGCCAATCCTGCAAGCTCATTGTCGTGCACGGCCACCTCCACCAAGCCCACCCCGAGCACGTAGCCTGACGACATGGGCAGCCAGGTTCCCGGACATTGTATCCCCATGTGAGGAATGTAGGCCAGAACATCTGCAACATCCACCGTACCAGATCCGTCGACGTCGGGCTCGCCTCCTTCCAAGCCGTAATCACCCAGCACGTGCAACCACGTGTTGGCCCCGACTACATTGTCCCCGTCGTGGTCGAACACGTCGCATGGTGTTTGAGCGTGCATTTGACCCACGAGAAGGGCCAGCAGGAAAGGAAGCGTCTTCATCATGACGTGCATTATAACCAGGAAACGCCATTCATCGCAAGCCCCCAGCCGCCCTTGAAACTGGTGTCAGGGTTTTGAAGCA
>MDSV01151562.1_pt1 | contig 10349 bp, 13 predicted proteins | sample 810851 | NCBI WGS metagenome assembly MDSV01 (sample SAMN05326640, study PRJNA326480) | marine metagenome | isolation source: seawater | place: Atlantic Ocean: North East | collected 2012
AGAGTAAGAGTTTGGGGTAATCTCTGAACTTAAAATGTGACCTTTGGCCTTCTTTAATTAGAAGGTCATAGGTTACTATAATATAAGGTGATGAAATATGGCATTAATAGAATTAAAAGATAAAAAAAGACCTATTTATTTAACAACTAGGTCAAGAGCAAAAGTTACCTATGGTGACAAAATAGAAATATCTGCAAAGGAAGCATTAACTTACTTAGGAGATAATACATTCACAATTACATTCGTTCCAACTGATAAAAGTGAATTAAGAAGTTGTAATGCTAGACAAATAGAATGGCTACGCAAAGAGTTTAATACAAAAGGAGACATTGATAAGATACTAAATAAGATGTTTCCTGCACCAAGCATTAAAAAGAAGATTAAAACTGAAATTAAGAGTATAATCCCTACTGAAGATAAGAAAGAAACGACATCTTCATAAGTGAATCGAAACTAGAGTCAAAGTGAAGGGAGTTACAAAGAATGTCGGGTTGTAATAACACAGGTGTGTTAACCGTTTCCGGTACAGGAACACAGGGTACTCAAGCACTTACAGGTAGATGTAGGATTAAATCTATTAAAGTAATGAATGATGCTGCGGTTGACAAGACTGTTACTTTTTATGACGGCACTTCTAATTCAGCAAAAAAAATACATGAAACTCATGTAGGAGCAGTAAATCAGAATCTTGATTTTGATTTTCATGGCTCTATTGCTAATAACGGATGTTATGTAGAAGTGTCAGGTTCGGGTTCTAATAGTGGGGTTAGTTTCTCTCTTCAATATTTCTGAGGATGAAAAAATGCCTGCATTAGAAAAAGACACAAAATTAGTAATGACGATATTATTCGTTGGAGCCATTAGTGGTACTAACGTTTATTTTTACGCAAAATATGGAAGTGCAATTGCTTTCAATGATTATTCCCATGCGTTAGTATTTGGGTTAATGACAATTGGTGCAATACTTTCAATGAAAGCATTGTTTGATTTAGCATTAAATGATAAGATAGAAATGGTTTTATTGGATAGAAGGATTGCTTCTTATTGGGCTAAAAAGAATAGAGATGCTGAACAACGTGAAAGAATTAGACAAAGTATGCAGCAATATAATCCTTCACAACCTGCTTACATACAAGCCCCACCTATACCTAGACCTATGGAAGAGAATAGAGTACCTACTTCTTTCTTAGCGCAAATAGAACAGTAGGGGTATTAAATGTTAGAAGCAATAACCACAGGTTTTAGTGAAACGACATTAGCATACGACCTTCAGAGAGCGCATTCTGCGGATATATGGTTTATTAGAGCAAGGTACTTTTTTTGGGGTACTGTTTCTACAATAACAGGGTTTCTTGTTGGACACGCTTTACCTGCGTTCGGAGTTAATATTTACAACGGATTATGGGAGGGATTCATTTACACTTGGCATCATTTATTAGGGTGATATTATGTCCGTAATGACAGGCTTTGTAATCATAATGGCTGAACAAATAGGTCTTATGTGGAAAAGAATACACGCTGTACCTTTTGGAATATACGGGGCAACTAAAGTAGGTAAAACAACTTTAAATCATCAATTAAGGACTAGAGGAGAAGTACCTAAAATAGTAGAAAGAACAGTAGGAAGAGGCAGGGCTACTAGAAAAACTATTAAAATTGATGGAGATATGCACACTATAAAATCAGCAGATGTTGGCGGAGAAACGTTATATTGGGGAGAATGGCTTAAAGATATGCGAACACGAAAAGTAAGATATATTATTTTTATGATTGATGATAGACATATGGACAAGCATTATGATATAGAACAACAGTTGTGTTGGACTTTTTTAGTTGATACAATATGTTCTCCTTATTGGGATGCTCTTAATAAAAAAAACAAAAAGAAGAACCATGATTATCCAATAGCAGTAGGATTATGGGCTAACAAGTTTGATTTATGGAAGGACAAATACAAATATGACGACATACAAAAACACCCTATATTTGATAGTTTTAAGAATGGTATGACTAAGTTAAATGATAAAGGAATCCCTTGTTTTAAATATGTAGTAAGTGCAAAATCAGATTCAGAAATGGTTTATAGAGGAATAACAACAATGATGGAGGATTATTAATGATAGATAATTGTTCGATGGGGGTATTGTGTTCTTGTAATCAATGTATGGAATATAGAAAGGAGAGAAATAAATGACGATAGGTTATCAACCACCAAGTTTAATCGGGGCAACTAACGCTACTGCAAATGCGTTTTTGCCGCCAATGAAATACGCTAGAGCCGCAGGTTCTATAATGTCTTATGAATATAAAAGTAGTAAGCCAAAAAAACAAGTTAAAGAAATGATTAAGATTTTAATGCCAGAGAAAAAAAGTTTTCTCAAAATAAAGCATGGTTTTAAGTTTAACACAAGAGATAGATGCGTAGTATGCGGAACACATAGAGTTTGGGAAGCATCAGACCCAATGAGGCCATCTATCCCTTTACATAAAGTAAGAAAAGGATATCCAATGAGAGGAACGTATTGTGATAAACACGCTGCTTTACATAAACAGTATGAAATGTTAGAACAGCAAATTATAGCAGACGAACACGGATTAGAGTTTAAGAGATATATGCCTGCTCCCAAGGTTCCTAAGTTATTACAATCTGCACCGCTAACTTCATTAAGGCAACAAGATATAGAAGCATTGTCAGTAGCGGGTTGGACTATCAGACCACCTAAAATGATACAAGAAACATTAGAAGATGAGATGTTTAGATTAACCATTGAAAGTCAAGCAATAAACAGTAGAGTTTTAAAATTAATTAGAGATGGAGCAAAAGTAATACCAAAAGAAATAGAGGTGGAATAATATGGGACTATTAGGAACAAGTAATACTACGTTATCTAATCAGATAACACAACAAGGACAATCAGATTTTAAGGTAATGAATAACCTTTTAACATTACAAGAAAATCATGTGGAGGATTTCTTTCAATATCATGGTGAAGCATTTTTAACGGCATTTGAGAAATTAATGGAAGATGTAACCGAAAGGGTAGTTAGTCAAATGTTAGTTAAATTAAAGTTTGTAACTAATTCTAATGGAGAGTTATCTGTTCATTCTGATGCACTTAGAGAATATGAAAGTATTACTGCTGAGAACATAACATTAGATTTACAACAGTTATTAGCAACTGCATTAAATACAGAAGTTATAATGCAAAGAAAAATGGCTAAAGCACAATATATTGAAGCACAAGGATTTACTTCTTCTGGTAGTAATGTTCCACAACAAGGTATGCCACAAGGTATGCCTATGGGGAATCCACAAGGTATGAACCCTGCTAATATTCAAGGCAGTAATGCAGCAGTAGGCATGAATAATATGATGATGCAGCAACAAAACGCTATGAGTAATGCTTCCGGTTATCCTATACCTCCTTCAGGCTACGACCAAATGAATAACCCTTATTGGATAGACCCACAAACAGGTCAACCAACCTATACTCCACCTGCTAGTGGACTAGGTTTAGGAAACGCTATTAGTAAAGGATTAGCATGGGCTTCTTGGTTAGCATGAGTGAGGAAATATGGACATTAAAATACCTAAAACATTTGATGTTCAGAATCGCAGCAGGGACATTGGCGAAAGTTTAGAATTAAGTAACGAAGATTTAGAAATCGGTGTAGAACACCCTTTATTTATTTATATGCTTAAGTATTTAATGGCACCAATGACTGAAAACCTAAAACCACATTCTACTAATATGAAGGTTTTATTACAGCCTGATGTTTTAGAACAGGCTTCTGCATATAATGCAGATATGGATGTAAATGCTAAAGAATACCAAGAACACATATCAAAAGTTTGGGATGTTTTGACTAAATCTGTTATGTATGATTTACAACAACCAAAAGATGATGATGGAGACAAAGTAGGAGAGGAAGTAGAAAAAGGAATATTAGGTTTATTGGTTAATCAGACTTGGGTAGAAGATGAAGAAAAACAAGTTATTAGAAAACTAATAGAGAATATGCCTAAAACCGGACAAGAAACTACGTTTTTAGAACTGTTAGATTTAGAAGATAAAGGCAAAAAAACCATAGGTACAGAAGGCCAAAAGAAAATATTTGGATATAGAACAGGTGCTAAGGCATCAGAATTATATGCTTCAGGTGAACAAGGAAAACCCTATTATCCAATATTACGATTGTTAAGTGAAGTAGTAGAAAGTACAGATACAGGTAAAAACGATAGAGTTATCAAAAGAGGAACAATAGATAATGAAACGGTAATCGAATACAGAAGAAACGCTAAAATTGTTAGATGGCAAGGAGAAGATGTAGTTAACAAGCAAACTGTTGTAATACATTTTGATAGACTATTCCAAATATTAAGAGATAGATATGGTATAGGTAATGTAAAAAGAGGCAGTAAAAACGTTAAACCTATGAGAGAAGATTCAAAACAAGATATTCTAAAAGGAGAAGAAACTGATTATCTAGAAGGAAAAATAATACCATTAGAAAATAATCAAATTAAAGAAAGTGAACAATATAATAGATGGGAAGTAAAATCGAACATTACTAAACCCGAAAAACTTTCTGCTGAAGAAGAACATCTTTTTAGAAGGATTATTATAAAAATAGAGTTTGAAAAACAACAAGATTCAGGAGATATAGAAGCATCTATTATACATCATTTGTATCAATATAATATTATTGATAATTTAAGTGATGGAGATAATGAAGATAGCAAGGGAGAATATTCTGATATGTTAGAACAACATAATAAAGGTAAATGGAAAGATAAATACGGTAAAATGGATTTAGATTTCACTACTAAAGAAAAGGAAGTAATAGAAAAAATTGTAGATACTGAAGACTTAACTGACCCAATGAAAAAATTAAAAATATTATTAACAACTGAAACTATTTCTGATGAAAATGCAAGGGCAGCAAAAGAAGCAAGATTGAGTTCTAGGCCTGTAATACAAACAGGAGATTCGGGAATATTCAATAGAATTGCTGACCCAGAATTGAATAGCATAAAACTAAGAAAAGTTAGGTCTGGTGAGTTTAAAACAGAATTAACTAAGGCAATAACTCCGGGTGTAGAAGGAAAGTTAGAGTTTTCCTTTGGACAAATAAGAAATAGAAATACAGAAGGATTAGTCTTGTTAGATATTGAGTTTACTCCTTATGTTAAAGTATTAGGTTATGCTGATTATATTGGCGATAAATATAGTAATCAAAGAGGAAAAGGAAAGTTTATCCCTTCTAATATGGACAATTTATCTGGCGATTTAACAGCAGGCGGAAAAGATAGAAAGTTTTGGCTTCAAAATATAAAAGGGTCAAGTGCCTTTTTATACTATATGAAAAAACAACTAACTAGATTAAACAGGATGGTAGCGAAAAATGTCTAGACTTAAAACAGCAAGTGATTATACAACGATAAACCCCGACTATGCAAATGGTAAAGGGTACTATACAACTCATGTAGATGTTTCAGATTTACTTCAAATTAGTCCAAATACTGATTTAGATGGTGATGGTGATAAATCATATTTCACTACTGATACTACACCTTCTAAGGCTATGGTTGGTAAGATAATTAAAAGAGTAGAAGGTAATATTGATAGTTCAATTAAACAATCTTATAGACCTGAAATAGTAGAAGATGAAATACACGATTTTGAATCCGGTAGATATGTAATTTACCCTGCAACACATTGGAAAGATTATGTAGGATTTGTTCAATTAGATTATCCTAAAGTTAGAAAAATAATAAAATTAGAAGTTTATCAAGGGGATGCATGGAAAAACCTTGCTTCTAGTAGTGTTACTTATACTCCACCTAGTTCTGCTACTTCATCTGAATATACACTTAAATTATTAGTTGCAGGTTATACTTTCAAATTAACCAAAGGAACTCCTAATGGATTTTACGATGTTTTCGGTCAACAAACAACAGTATCACAAATATGTGATGCGATTAATGAAGTATTTCCACATGACACCGCACAATTTACAGGCGAAACTTCACCAAAAACTACAACACAAATGAGTGGTACAACAAAAAATATATCAGATTTCTTTTATGCTAGTCCATCTAATAACGGTAAATCAGTAACTATATCTTCACTTCTACCTTCTGATGCAGGTTCTATTTGTTCTCTTATAGAAACAATAGACGGTACTGCTGTCACTACAAGTTTTAGTGATAATGAAGATTCAGGTAGAAATAATGATTGGTGGGTAATAGGTAGAGAAGGTAAAATATTCTTTAGAAAACAATGGCCTTTCTTAAAAAATAATTCTATTAAAGTAACATATATTACAGGGGCTTCTAGGGTTCCATCAGGAATACACGATGCTGCTACTAAAATGGTTGCAGCAGAAATATTAGTACATGATGATAATAGTATTTTGATAACAGAAACAGGTTCTAACATTGATTTAAAAACTAAACATGATATCTTAAAAGAAGAAGCAAAGGCATTAATTGATGGAAAAAAGAACCTTTTACATTTAATTGACTAGGTGAAAGTATGACTAGAGCAAAGATGGCTGAAATACTTCGCAGAGAATTAGAATTACATGAAGCACTCAAAGATTCTATTTATGGCGATTTTGCATATAGTATAGAAAAAGTAAGAGAAGATGCAATGGATAAATATCTTTTATGGGTACAAAATGAAGCATTTAGTAAGTTAACTCCGGGTGAAAAAAATGGATGAAGTTGATTTTATAATTAAATTACTAACTGATAATTGGGGTAATTCTGATACAATAGCGGCAGGTAAAGCAGGAGTTACAAAGGCAGATGGTTCTGCTTGGACATATACTCCAACTCCTGTATTTATAGACATACGTTCAATAGAACCCGGAAAAGGAAGAAGGGTAGATTTAGACGAAAATGCTGTTATTATTGTTTATGAAGAAGGCGCTACTCTTTCACATCCTACCATAGATAGAGCAGTAAGAAATGAAGAATATACATTTACTTTACACTTAAGAGTCTTACATCGTAGAGACTATCCTGAGTTAACCTATTCAAGACGCTTACTGCAATCTTTATATCAAATGGCCAGACACATCATAGAAAGTAAGGGGCTGAGACCAAAGGTTTACACAGGCGGAAACGTGGTAGGAAGCGCAGAATTAATTGAGATTACAGGCAGAAATGAGGCTAATGATAGAGGAAAAAGGTTGTTGGGTTATAAGATGTCTGTTACCATGAAAAGGTTCGGGAGAGCCATTTAAGTAAGTAAGTAAGTGAGTAATATGGTAAGTAATGAAGTATATACAGGAGCAGGTTTATCTGCTACTTTAATTCCTGAAATGGATTTTGAAGTATCAGAAGCCTTTGGAAGCACAACTAATAGTATGAAACTATTAAGTTATAAAAGCGGAACGACAGATGAATTAGAGTGGACATTAAGTGATGATACTCGATTAGTAACTGATATCTATAAAGGATGTTTAGCGAAAGTTAGAGGATATGATACTAACGGTGCTAATGCAGAAACAGAACAAACTCTATTGATACAATCTAATGGTGCTAATAGCATTAAGTTTGGTGAAGCATTAAGTTCAACTGCTGCTACTGTAAAATATAAATGTACGATACTTGCCTATGGCGCACCTGTTTACGCACCTGCTGTAACAGAAGATGAAATGAATCTTCTATCAGACAATTGGTTGGGATTAGTTAGCACTATTACTCCACCTACAGTAACAGCAGAATTAAAACAAATGAATCTTGCTTTAGGAGGTACACGAAACTTTGGTTATCAATTTAAAGGAGCAGAAACAGTTGATTCTGGTTCAATGGATGTATCTTTAAATCATGGAGCATGGTTGTATTATGTACTAGGTAAAATGGATTCTAAAACTCCATCGGCTTTACACGCTTCACATGATTTAGGAGATACATTATCAAACACAACAGGAGGTAAAGATTTCTATGCTAGTTCAACTGCAACAGATTCTAAGATATACAGAGTAGAAAAAGGTGTAGATAATGTCCTTAAGGTTTTACCGCCTTTACCTGAAACTGCAACTGCGTCTGATTATAAATTAGTGCTTGATGCTAATTATTTCACATATGATTTTTCAGAATCAGATACAGGAGATTTACCTTCTTTTTCATTAGAAGTAACTGCTGAGAAAGGACACGTTGACCCTTATGAACAAGATGCTGCAACAGAAAATATGTTCAGTAGAATATACACAGGTTGTCAAGTTGATTCTATGACATTAAACTTTGAAGAAGGTCAAGATGTTAAATCAAGCCTTTCTTTTGTTTCAAGAAAATGTCATAATAGTCCTACTGCATACGTGCCAAAAAGAGGAGTACAAACGTCAACTAGCCTTATGAACTTTAAAGGCAGAACAAATGATGATAACAATCCATATATGTTTTCAGATGGTAGCCTAAAGATATACGGTCAAACAATGGCTAGAATTAAAAGTGGTAGTTTAACTATTAATAATGGTTTAACTCCACAACGATTTATAGGTAATTATGACAGAACAATTACATCAAGGTATATTGGTGGACAAAGAACATATGATTTACAGTTAACTCTTTTAATTACTGATAGAACAATTTGGGATGAATTGAGAAACCAAAACGAAACTACATCAACAACAGGAAGTTCCGGTGCAGCAGCAAACTTTGGATTAATAGAATTAGAGTTTGCTAAATCAGCAACGGATAAGATACAATTAAAGTTTGATAATTACCTAACAAGTAATGTAGATATTCCCTTCCCTGATGACAAGGGCGCACTAGAAGTTACATTGACCGTCAATGCAAGGACACTTAATGACTGTAAGTATCTAGGTAAATGGGCTATTCAAGGGTAAATAGGGCTTAAAACACATTTAGAGGTAAAATAAACTTTTTTCGATTAATAGGAGGCCAAAACCATGACAAGTTTCCCGAAACTTAGGGGCATGGTAGGCATGATATTTATCGAAAAGGGCATCTATGGAGGCTCTAAAAGTTTTTAAAAAAATATATTCCACTAACAGTCGTTTGTTTGTTTGTTAGTATAATTGTAGGTGGAAAAAAATGGAAAGACAAGTAGTAAGTGATAAGAATGTGCTATTCGCACAAGTAGAAACGGTATGCCATGAATTAAAAGTGGCACCGGATAGAGAAGAATATCTGAAGGTATGGGTTCAAGAACCTACATGGCTTCAGGTAGAACAAGCATTAGGATTGGTTATGAACCTAAATGCTAATCAAGGAAGTATGGGTATAGACTTTAATAAAATGTATAAGTTTATGGTCGAAAACTTCGTAGAAAAAACAGAACCACAATTAAGTTCAATAGAACTTTTAAGGTTATCACCTTATGTTGGAGCGCAACTTAAAGAGATATTACCTAACCCTTTTAATGACCTTTCGGGGGCTGAAGAGGGAAACTAAAAGAGATTCGTAGGGGCTTGAATGGTGGTGAAATATCTCCTGTTCTTGCTTCACGAATCATGCTTTATACATATTGTAACACATTTAAAATAAATCCAATTGAAGCATATCAAACTCCTATTAGCATAATACAGAATATGTTAACAATACACCAAGAAGTAGAAACACTAAAAGCAAAAGAAATAGAAAAACAAATGAAGTGATATTATGACTGATGCAGTAAAAAACACTAATGATTTAACAAGAGCATTTACAATGTTAAATCAAGAAGTTGAGGGTTCTATTGCTGCATTTGGTAGATTTGGTAGTTCCGACAATAAAGTTTGGACTATCTTTAGTAGATTTTCTTCGGGTTCCTTTATTTGGAAACTACAAAACTATGCTAGAGCATTTACTGTCATGGCTGCTGAATATACTAGGGTACAAGAGAAACAACAAAACTCATTGATAGAAAACTTAGATGGAATAATGGAATTAACAAAACTTCATAAAAAATTAAAAGAACAAATAAATAATACAGAAGGTTCTGATTTGTATCAATCTTTACTTGCGATAGACAAAACCCAAGCAGTAGGGATTAAAAAATTAGTAGATGAAGTATATGATGGCATTGACGAACAAATGACAAAAAGAACAGAAAAAATCAAAGGACAGTTAATGGAGGCTATAAACCCAAAAACAGGCCCACTTGGTAAAGCACTTAAAAAACTTGAAGGTACAACTTTTGCTGATGTATTCGGTGGTAAAACAAATAAAATAACGCAAGGTGCTTTAGAATCAGATGTAGGTTTTGCTAATAGACAAAAACTATCTCCTGAGAGAATGAAAATAGTTCCTGCTATTACCAACTTAATTAAAATGTTTAAAGTAAGAGAAGTATTAAAGAGAACAAGACGTATATTCAAAGACAATGGAATTA
>MDSV01175871.1_pt1 | contig 10349 bp, 11 predicted proteins | sample 810851 | NCBI WGS metagenome assembly MDSV01 (sample SAMN05326640, study PRJNA326480) | marine metagenome | isolation source: seawater | place: Atlantic Ocean: North East | collected 2012
ACGCAAATAGTTTCCAAAGTTTCATTTAAAAATTAATATTTATTTAAAATCTTATTAGTGTATTTTTGTAAAAAATAAAATGATGGAATCGTTTAAGGATTATAATAGAATGCTTGAAGAGGGATTAAGAAAGGTTTCCCTTGGCTCCAAGCCTGACACCTTGTATGATCCAGTTAAATATATATTAGATATTGGAGGAAAAAGAGTTAGACCGGTTCTAGCTCTTATGGCATGCTCGTCCTTTAATTCTAATCCAAATTTAGCTCTTAAAGCAGCGCTATCAATTGAGTTATTTCACAATTTTACACTTATTCACGATGACATAATGGATTCCGCAAATACAAGACGCGGAAAAGAAACAGTACATAAAAAATGGGGGATTAATTCTGGTGTTCTATCAGGAGATGTAATGCTAATAATGGCCTACCAATTACTGGAAAATTACGATTCAAAGACTTATTTAGAGTTAAATAAACTTTTAAATAAAACGGCAAAACAAGTCTGTGAAGGCCAACAAATGGACATGGATTTTGAATTGAAATCAAATGTTGAATTTGAACAATATATAAAAATGATTGAATTTAAAACAGCTGTTCTTTTGGGATGTTCTTTAAAAATGGGAGCTATCATTGCCGATGCCTCTAAAGAAGATCAAGAGTTTATATATCAGTACGGAATTAACTTAGGTTTGGCATTTCAATTTCAAGACGATTATCTAGATACTTTTGGTAAACAAAACAAAGTTGGAAAAAAAATTGGAGGAGATATATTAGAAAATAAAAAAACTGTTTTGTTTCATATGGCAATTGAAAATTCAAACCAATCACAAAAGGAACAAATTTTAGAATTATATAGCTCAAAAGAAAACTCGCCTGAGGATAAAATAAATAAAATTACTTCTTTGTTTATTGAAACAAAAGCAGATAAATCTTCTCTTTCACTTGTTGATAAGTACACTCAAAAAGCTATTAAATTAATTAATTGTTTGAGCTTTGATCAAACTAAGAAAAACGATTTCATTAATTTTTCTAATTCTCTTATGAAAAGAGATTTATAGATTAAAAAGTCTTTTGTAAATAGTTTTTAAAAATATTCCTGTTGAGAAGCTAGACATAATTTTTATTTCTTCAAACAAATTACTTTTCTCATCTAAAAATTTAAAAATCAATTTTGGATTATTATTTTTAAACATTTGAGTAAATAGTTTTCTTCCCAAGTGGTTATTTTGATATAATACATCTAAAAAGATTAAATCATAAAACCAAAATCTTGTTCTTTTAGAATATTTTTTAAAATCATTGTTTAGTTTTAAAAATTTTAAAAGTGTTTTGCTTTTTCTTTCAATATTTTTAAATGTATAGCCAGTACTAGGCTTACTCCAACCACCTGCTGAGCCAATATAAATTATATTTTTAGAATTTTGTTTCTGGAATGGAAATCCAGTCATTGGAATTTCACCCGATTCTTTATTAGTTATGGTATAGTTTTTAATACCGGAGTTTTGTAAATAACTAACAATAGAATTTTCATACCCTTTTTTATCTAAAAGATCTTTTGAGAATAAAGTATATTCAACTAATGCCTCATTTTTAGAAAAGGGCAATACATACATAAATCTAGTATTGGAGTTTTGTTCAATAGAGAAGTCCATGAAAGTTGCTTCATTTTTATCGAAAATGTCTTCTTTGGTTTTAATAAACCAACCCTCAAAATGTTGAATTAAAAGAGGGTACTTAGAATTATTTTTTAAAAGTTTCCAGTCTAAAATACTGTTGAACACCTTAGCTGAATTGTAAAGACCACTCTCAGTTTTAACTTCACAATGAGTTCCCTTATCTAGGACGCTTAATACCTTATCTTTTAAAGACTGGATATTATTATTTTTTGAAATTATCTTATTTGCTTGATTGTAATAAGACATGCTTTTAAGCATCTTATATCTTAAAGGGTTTAAGGAAATAACTTTATTAATTCCTGGGCTTTTAAAAACTACTTTTTCCCATTTATGAAAAGTAAGAGGGTCCCAATTGCTTTTTTCCTTTTCCCAAAAACACCAAGTTCTATCATCCAATTTTTTTGGAAACTCAGGATCGATTATTAGAATTTTTTTATTTGTGAAATATTGATCTTTGGAAAGGCCAGAAGCAATTGAAAGACCTGAAGCTCCACCTCCACAAATTATATAGTCATAATCTAATTTCATTCTATTCCAAAGATACGAAATAAGTTCTTTCAAATTTTTAGACATATCTAAAAATATTTTTATTTCTACCTAAAAATATCATACATTTGTGTACATGTTATCTTTCACTGAAGAAAATCACTTAAAAGCTATTTTTCACCTTTCCATTGATGAAAAAATTGGTGTAAGCACTAACGCAATTGCTCAAAATCTAAAAACCAAGGCACCATCTGTCACTGATATGCTTAAAAAATTATGCGATAAGGGTTTAGTGACATACAAAAAATATCAAGGTGTTGCACTTACAGAACTGGGCAGAAAAACTGCTTTGAATATTATTAGAAAGCACCGTTTGTGGGAAGTTTTTTTGGTTGAAAAACTAAATTTTAATTGGTCAGAAGTGCACGAGGTTGCTGAGCAACTAGAGCATATTAAATCAAAAAAACTTACTAATGAATTAGATAAGTTTTTGGGATATCCAACAAAAGATCCACACGGAGACCCTATTCCAAATACTGCTGGCTTTATTAAATACACAACTAAACTTTTATTGTCAGATTTAAAGATTGGTGATAAAGGAACTTTTGTTGGGGTAAAAGATTCCTCCTCTGCTTTTTTAAAATTTTTAGACAAAAGAAAAATAGCTTTAGGCTCAAATATTAAAATTCTTCATATTGAAGATTTTGATGATTCGTTACATATAGGAATGGACGAAACTAATCTAACTATTTCAATGAAATCAGCTAACAATATTTATGTAACAAAAATATAATTATGTATCAAGATATTATTAATTTCTTTCAAGGTTTAGATCCAGTCCTAGGAGCCTTTATTGCTACTTTATTTACCTGGGGATTGACTGCTTTTGGAGCTTCTTTTGTTTTTTTATTTAAAACGATGAATAGGGTAGTTTTAGATGGAATGCTAGGATTTACAGGAGGAGTAATGGTTGCTGCAAGTTTTTGGAGTTTATTAGCTCCAGGAATTGAAATGTCAGAAGGAGAAGGATTCGTAAAAGTTTTTCCAGCTGCAATAGGCTTTGCCCTTGGTGCACTTTTTATTTTTGGATTAGACAAGATTTTACCTCATCTGCACATAAATTTTAAAGAAGCAGAAGGTATAAAAACTCCTTGGCACCGAACAACATTATTAACACTTGCTATAACACTTCATAATATTCCTGAGGGACTTGCAATTGGAGTTCTTTTTGGAGGTGTAGCAGCTGGCCTGCCTGAAGCTTCCATCACAGGAGCAGTTGTACTGGCTATTGGAATTGGAATTCAAAATTTTCCAGAGGGAATAGCAGTGGCAATGCCACTTAGAAGACAAGGAATGAGTAGAAGAAAAAGCTTCATGTATGGACAAGCTTCAGCTGCTGTTGAGCCTATAGCAGCAGTTATTGGAGCCCTTGCTGTTTCTTTTTTTACACCCATATTACCTTACGCTTTAGCCTTTGCAGCGGGTGCTATGATTTTTGTTGTAGTGGAAGAAGTAATTCCTGAAACTCAACAGGACAAAAATACAGATATAGCAACACTTGGATTTATTGGAGGGTTTATAGTTATGATGGTTTTAGATGTAGCTCTTGGTTAGTCTCATTGCTTTTTTTACTTAATTTTTATGAAATATTTTTTTATTTTATTATGCTTATTTCCTATATATGCGTTTTCTCAATTTACAGAAATTAAAGGCTCTGTAAATTCAGATTTGGGTTCATTAAGTTATGCTAGTGTAAGTATACTAGATTCTGATCTAGGGGTAATTGCTGATGAAAATGGAGAGTTTGCTTTACAAGTAAATATTTCCATTCATAAAACACTGTTTGTTTCATTTTTAGGTCATATTTCACAAAAAATTTCTTTGGAGAATTCGTCACTAAACTTAAATAACCTGAAAATAATTTTGGAGGAAGATATAAATGGTTTAAACGAAGTGGTTGTTACTGGATCTTTAAAAGAAGAGTATGTAACAGAATCTCCAGTGAAGGTCAATGTAATAACCAGTAAAAAAGTAAATTCATTTCTTCCCTCAGCAGGAGCAAATATCACAGAAATAGTTCAGCTTGTTAATGGAGCTCAAGAAGTAATAGCCTGTGGAGTTTGTTACACAAATTCAATAAGTATAAATGGTTTAGAAGGGCCGTATACTTCTGTATTATTAGATGGTATTCCTATGTATGGGAATTTAGCGTCTGTATATGGGCTTAACGGAATACCTAATATGATAATAGACAGACTAGAAATTGTTAAAGGACCAAGTAGTACTTTGTATGGTTCAGAAGCAGTTGCAGGTGTAATTAATATCATAACCAAGAACCCTAAAGATCAACCTTTTCTTGCTTTAGACATTCAAGGAACCTCACACAAAGAGAGCTTTATCAATTTAGCTTTAACTCCTAATATTGGAAAATCATATGGCTATTTTGGAGTGAATTGGGATCGAAAAAGTGACTATGATGATTATAATAATGATGGTTTTGGAGATGACATTAATCTAAGTCGGTTTTCAATTTTTAATAAATGGAATGTTTACAGAGAATCTAAAAAGGAATTTATTATCTCAGCCAGATACTATTTTGAAGACAGAAGAAATGGTGTGAAAGAGTACTTAAGTAATAATAATTATAAAAAAATTAGAGGGGATAGCCAAGTATATGGAGAAAGTATTTACACAAATCGCTTTGAATTATTTGGTAAATATGAATTTGCTTTTAGCGAAGGGTTTGAAGTGAATTATTCTTACTCAAAGCATGATCAAAATAGCTATTATGGATCTGATTATTATCAGGCTAATCAAGATATTTTTTTCTCACAATTCACTTTAGATAGAAACTTTGGAAATCATGATTTATTATTTGGGGCTTCTATTAAAAATAACTTATACGATGACAACACCATAGCCACGCAGTCTGTTGTTAACGGTACAATTATCAACAAGAATTCAAATCAATTAATTCCAGGATTATTAATTCAAGATCAATATAAGCCCTCTGAGAAAATATCTGTAATTGGTGGTCTAAGAGTAGACCATTTTAATGAACATGGTTTTATTTACGCCCCTAGCTTTCATCTTAAATATAATCCAGGAGAGTGGTTATCATTAAGATTAAACGCTGGAACAGGATTTAGGCTTGTTAACTTATTTACTGAAGATCATGCATTTATTACCGGGCAAAGAGAAGTTAAAATTTTAGAAGAGCTAAAACCAGAAGAATCCAAAAGTTTAATCTTTAATACTAATTATATTTATACTGGTTTAAAGGGGTCTGGTAATATTGATTTGGATCTTTTTTATACCTATTTTTCAAATAAAATAATTCCAAATTATGATAATCAAAACTTTATTATTTATGGAAATTCAGATGGACACGCTTATTCCAAAGGAATAAGCGGAGCATTAAATCATACTTTTTTAAATGGAGTCTCTTTTTCTTTAACCTTCAATCATCAAATTGTTAGATATACTGAAATTGAAAATAATAAAGAATCTTTTTTTGAAATGGAACACTCTCCAAAATGGACTGGTGGTTTTAATTTAAAAGTTCCAATTAATAAAAAATGGTCTATTAATTCTTCTTCTAATTACGTGGGAGTAATGCAATTGCCAACTGTATTTGAAATGAAGGATAACGGAGAGATAAGTTCTGTAGCTAGGCCAACTAAAAGCAAGCCGTTTAGCATACATAATATTAATATAAACGGTATTCTAAATAATAAAAATGAAATTTATTTTGGGATGCTTAATGTTTTTAATTTTAGACAAAGAGAATCTCCATTAGTTGGCTATAACGATCCAAACTATCCAAAAGGATTTAGCCCATATTTTGACACGTCCTATGCGTATGCTCCAAATCATGGAATGGAGATATTTGTAGGATATAGATTAAATATTGGAAAAAAAAATTAGCTTTTATTTAATCCGTTAATTTTAGCTATCATTGATGTTGCTGATGTTGCTGGGGGATACATTTCGATAGCTTTATTATAATATTTTAAAGCATTTTCCATATCACCTTCATTGTAATAAAATTCTCCCATCGAATCATAAGCATTGTAACCCTTGTAAAGACTTAAATATTCATCAAAATGAGTTTTTGCTTTCTCCTTTTCGCCAATCCCATAGTAGAAATAACCTAACGAATTTATAATTGGAGGCACCATGTAAGAATGATCTCCGCTTGTTGGTAAAGAATTTGAGTCGCCTTTTTGATCTCTTATTTCAGAAAGCAACAATTCCATTTCCTTAATTCTCTGATCGGGATCAGGATTAGTAAAAGCATAGTAGTAATGAATTAGCTTCCCTTTTGGTTCAAGTTCACGCATCTTTGACCAGAGATCATGAGCACCTTCTGTAACTAAAGGCCAATTTCCTCCTCTAGGTAAATCCAGCATTGACACAAATACTTTAGAAGTTTCATTATTATCCTCTACCAACGCTTTAGCTTTTTCAATATGCATTTTTTGTTTTTCAGAACCCTCTACAGAAAATCCAGCTAATACAACGTGAGGACCAAATAATGTTGAATCATATTCTAAAACTTTTTCAAAAAAAGTCATAGACTTTTCGTTTTCAACATTATACAGATGCTTCATCGCATGATGTAACATTTCATTGGCATTAGTATTTTCTCCGTTCCATTGAATGTAAGAACCATCAGTTGAATCAAAAGTCCATTGATTATTTTGAGTTGACGTGGTAGTATCACACCCTAAAATTAGGATCGATATAATTAAAATTAGTTTTTTCATGATATTTAATTTAATTAGTTAAATGAAGCTAATCTAAAAACAGTTTTTTTTGAGATAACTTCTCTGTTTCCTGCTACTTTACTAGCAAATAATTTGAATTCTTGACTGCTAAAAAGTTCATCTAGTCCGTTCACTAAGCTGACCATATCAACAGCGCCTATTATTGCATGATGAGTTGCGTCTAAATTATTTTGTCCACCGGCAAAAATTTCGCTCAGTCCATATTCTGTAAATAATTTTGACTTACCATTTTCTTCAATTGTTGAAATAAATTGATTGTAAGCATTTAAATAAGATGATGGATTTTTAACTTTCATTATAAAAACCATTGTCACTGCAGTTTTGCCTTGTCCTTTTCCTCCTACTAAACTTTTTAGAAGCATTTGAGAGTTTTCTTTAACAATTGGAAAAATAATTTCTTGAACCTTCATAACTTCTTCAGATGAACTAGTCCTAGCATATTCATCCTGCATTTCTTGAATATTTTTAAATTTATAAACAAAAGAAAGATTAGACTTTTCTAAACCATTAAAGTGTTCATCAACTATTTCCACTGAAGCAGCTCCTGCTTTAGCAAAGTCTGTTTCAAAATGTTTTGTCATTTCCATAACAACGGTTTGAACATCCTTTGGGTTATCTACTGTGAAGCTATATATAGATGTCATTCCCTGAGAAAACCCTGTGAATGAAAATAATAAACAGCCTAGTAATAAAATAAACTTTTTCATATTTTCAATTTTTATGTTATTCCATTTCAGCCATCCATTGATGAATTCTGAAAACTTTCTTTTCTTTTATAAAAACACGATCTACCAACCTTACACTTTCTGTTGTACCGTCTTTATAAAATCTATCTTCCTTAAAAGCTACAGTAACTCTTGTATAATCTGTTGCAGAAGATTTTAAAGGAACAGCGTTCCAGACGGTTCTTTTTATAGAATCGTAGGGTTCGTGTAGCATTTTAACAACATCTGGAATCTCTGAACTTAAAGAAGTAATCATTTTACCACCCTGAGGGGGGGAGTACCTAACAGTGTCTCCCATAGAATTTTTCATAGTTTCAGAGTCTTTTTTAGCAAATGCTAAAATTAAATCAACAGCAATTTGAGCATCTTCATCAGATCCTAAAGTATACTTACCGTTTCCATAATAATCAAAACCGGCTTCTTTTTGAACTTCAACTGTTTTTGTTTCACAGTTAATAAAAGTTATTAAAATAAATAGTAAAAATAGTTTCTTCATAATTTAAGTTTTAAAAGAATTTATAATTGGTATTGTTAAAGTGAGCTTTCATTCCATTTTCCCCACCGGTAACAAAAGGGATCGCTTTTGCAACGAGTTCGCTAGGGTCTTCATTAAATCTCCAATCTAAGTAAGTTTCATATTGCTCATATGAATCCCAATACTCGTAGATAAAATAGGTTTGATTTTCTTCGTTATAAAAAGCTTCTAAATGTGTACAACCATCTGCATTTCTAGTAACAGTTAATCCATCATCAGAATCCATTAATTCTTGAAATTTATTCAAATTCTTTTTACTAACTTTTGCAGTAAATACAACAACATTTCTTTGAGCAGGTCCAACTGCATTTACCATACCAGTTGCATCAAAATACTCTCCTAGTGCATTAATTTTCCCATCCTCAAAATCAAAATTGTGATAAGACATTAAGCTAAATTCTCTTCCAGTAGATTTACTAACTCCGCTCCATCTACCATATGCTCTAACACTGCCATCAGGCTTCATTGTTAAAGTGTCAATACCAGGTAACCATACGGGATCATTAAATTTCACATCAGTATAATTTTTTACATAGAAATCTGCAACTTGGAACGATGCATCGTATCCAACTCTTCCCATTCCGTACATAGGTGATACATCTTGTACATCCTTAGAAACTACGTCTTTCCATAATTCGATATCACCAGTTTCAAAAGCTTGAACCCATTTTTTTGCAAGTTCTAAATTTGAGTCATATTCAGGATTCGAAGAACACGATACTGCAATAAGACTAATTAATAATAATAATTTTTTCATTTGGTTTTTTTTAAAATTAGAATGTTTAAGATAGCAAATAATTACTAATTACATTCCAAGGTGTATGTTGTTATTAAATTAATTTCTTGTTGAATTAGCAATTTCTTCAAAATCAACACCAGAATATTTAAACCTTGATCCTTTAAAGAGTTCTTCTCCGAACGTTTTGACCCAATCATTATGAAGTGCTAAATCAATTTGTGTTGGAGGAATTATATTAAAATCAACTGAGTATAAGTCGTTAATTGCTCCTGGTAAAGAGATGTTTCGAGCATAGTGAAAGTTGTCAATTAAATTGATATGCGGCAATAAATCGATAAAAGTACTTAAACCACTTTTTTCATTTGTTACTTTGGCAGTAATACGTAAATAAGGGATAAATCCACCTTTTGGAGAACCAGATGGTATGTCGTTTATATCCCAATTTACGCGAGCCTCAATATGGACATTAGTTTGATTTTCATTTAAATGCATTGAAATAGGCATTATTTTATCTTTTATGGCCCCTTCAAAGACAAAAACAACTCCTGGCTCAACTCTTTCTTCTCCAATTACTAACTCTTGCCCGTTTAAATTAAAGCTAATAACCAATAAGACATATACACTAAATACTAATTTTTTCATTTTTTGAATTTTTATATGAGTTTTCAAGAATTTTAACATCTTTCAATAGCTTATCCATTTCTTCATTATTTGTTCCGTCATAAAAGCCCCGAATTCTTTTTTCCTTGTCGATTAAAACAAAGTTTTCAGTATGAATCATATCGTATTTACCGCCATCTCCATCATTTTTTGCTACTAAATAAGATTTTCTAGCTAGATCATAAATTTGTTTTTTATCCCCAGTCAATAAATTCCATTTATTATCATTTACCCCTTTTTCTAAGGCATATTTTTTTAGCTGAGCTGTAGAATCTATTTCGGGAGTCACGCTATAGGATACTAAAAGGACATCTTCTCCCAATGTCTTTTCTTGAATTTGAAACATATTTTCAGTCATAATTGGACATATCGTTGGACACGTAGTAAAAAAGAAATCAGCTATATAAATTTTATTATCGTAATACTTTTGAGTAATTACTTTTCCATTTTGATTTGTTAGTGAAAAATCAGAAATTTTGTGATATTTCTTAACATGTCGAATATCTTCTTCCACAAGTTCAGTAGAAACCATATTAGGACTATAAATAGGCAGAGTTATTTTTGGCTGTAAAATGATATAAAACGAGGTTAAAACAATCCCAGAAAAAAAAGTCATTATTAGAATTAAAGGACCGTATCTTTTAAAAAATTTCTTATACAAAATTGTAATTTTTATTCAAAATTAAATCATTTTAAAATCATAGCAATAGATAGTTTAAAATACTTTTTTAGTATAAAC
>MDSV01177416.1_pt1 | contig 10349 bp, 12 predicted proteins | sample 810851 | NCBI WGS metagenome assembly MDSV01 (sample SAMN05326640, study PRJNA326480) | marine metagenome | isolation source: seawater | place: Atlantic Ocean: North East | collected 2012
ATCCATGATGGGGATTTGTTAATTGTTGACAAAAGTGTTGATCCGAAAAATTTATCAACTGTAATAGCAAATGTAAATGAAGAACTTGTAGTAAAAACATTTGTAAAAGAAAAAAATAAGAATCACTTAATTTCAGGAAGAAATAAAATAGGATTAAGCCAAAATTCAAACATAATAATTTGGGGAGTAGTTACGTATGTTATCCATAAACTATCATAAAAAAATTGCTTTGGTAGATTGTAATTCTTTTTATGTTTCTTGTGAAAGATTGTTTAATCCTAAAATAGAACATAAGGCAGTTGTTGTTTTGTCAAATAATGATGGGTGTGTAATTTCCAGATCTAATGAAGCTAAAAATTTAGGAATAAAAATGGGAGAACCTTACTTTAAAATAAAAAAATTAATTAAAGATAAAAAAGTCCATATTTTTTCGTCTAACTATGCTCTTTATGGTGATTTATCTAGAAGAGTAATGAGAGTACTAAAAACTTTTTCTTCTAATATTGAAATTTATTCTATAGATGAAGCATTTATTGATTTATCTTTTGTAGAAGAAAGAAAAATAGAAAAATATGGTAAAGAAATACGAGAAAAAGTGTTGAAATGGACAGGAATACCTACAAGCGTTGGGATTTCTCATACAAAAACATTAAGTAAAATTGCAAATCATATTGCTAAAAAAGAAAAAACGGGTGTTACGTATTTAGGCAAAAATATTGATGAAAAACTTAAAAAAATTCATATTAGAGATGTATGGGGAGTTGGAAAACAATTGTCTAAATTTTACATAAAAAATGGAATAAATAACGCATATCAACTCAAGGCAGTTTCAAATACTTGGGTAAAAAAAGGTACGAACGTATTAGGATCAAGAACTGCGATGGAGTTAAATGGTATAACTTGTATTGATTTAACAATACATGAAGAAAAAAGAAAAAACTGTTGTGTATCAAGATCATTTGGAGAGAAAATAAATAGCCTACAAAGATTAGAAGAAGCTGTAACTACTTATTGTCTGAATGCTGCAGAAAAAATAAGAGGAGATGGTCAAGTATGTAAAAGATTAACAGTTTTTATAAGAACAAGTCCCTTTGATAAAAATAAAATATACTATTCAAATGTAAATACTATTGATCTTCCAATTCCAACGAGTAATAGTATAGAATTAATTAAGAGCGCAAAAAAAATTTTAAAAAAAATATACAAACCGAATTTTTTCTATCAGAAAGCTGGGGTAATTTTATCAAAATTAAAAGACTCGAATATTAGTAATGTTAATTTACTAACTCCTTTATTAGAAAAAAAATCAAAAACTTTAATGAAAGCAATTGACTATACAAATATGAAGTATGGAAGACATACCATTAGTATTGCACATGCTGGTATAAAAAAAAATTGGAAAATGAGAAAAGAGTACTCTTCTAAAATCGACACAGTTTCTTTTGCTTGTTTACCAAAGATTTCTGCGAAATAAGGAAGAAGAAACTATATCTAAATTATTTTTTATATTTTTTATAATTTTCAACATAGTGGAATGCATTTTCTTTAATATGTTTAATTTCCTCATCAGTTACTTCTCTCACAATTTTTCCTGGACTTCCCAATACTAATGATCTCTCAGGAATAATCTTATTTTCTGTAACTAAGGCATTTGCACCAATAATTGAATTTTTTCCAATTTTTGCTTTGTTTAAAATTGTACTGCCAATTCCTATTAAACAATCATCTTCAATAATACATCCGTGAAGCATTACTAAATGGCCAACAGTAACATTTTTTCCAATAATTGCTGGGCACCCTGGGTCAGTGTGCACAACACTTCCATCTTGAATGTTTGATCCTTCACCTATTGTAATAGGCTCAACATCTCCTCTTAATGTTGCATTGAACCATATATTAGAGTCTTTTTTTAATTCTACTTTACCTATTATCACAGAGTTAGGTGCGGCCCAGCTATTAAGATGTATTTTTGGTGTATGGCCTTTAAATTCGTAAATCATAAAATTGCTTTAATATGTAACTAATTCTTTTATAATATATTATGGTTCTAACTAAAACACCAATTTGTGACTTTGGTAAAAAAGCTGAAAATTTTCAATTAAAATCTACTAATAACGAACTAATCACATTAAATAGTATTAAAGGGATCAATGGAACTTTAGTAATGTTTATATGTAATCATTGTCCTTATGTAAAAGCTATTATTGAAGATTTAGTTGAAGATTGTAAAATTTTGAAAAATGAAGGGATTAACTCTATAGCAATAATGTCAAACGATACAAAAAATTATCCTGAAGATTCTTTTGAAAAAATGATTTTGTTTGCAAAAGACAATAACTTTGGTGATTTACATTATTGTATTGATGAAACACAAGAAGTGGCAAAAAAATACGGAGCAGTTTGTACGCCTGATTTTTTTGGTTACAACAAAAATTTAGAGCTACAATATAGAGGAAGAATTAGAGAACTCAAAAATTTAAAGCCTTTAAAAGAAGGAGATAGTGATTTGAGAGTAGCAATGAAAATGATATCTAAAACTCAGAAAGGCCCGATTGATCAAATTCCAAGCATGGGCTGTAACATAAAATGGAATAAATAATGTTTTTAATTTCAACTAGAAATTTTCCACCTGACGTAGGAGGTATTCAAAATTTAATGGAAGGATTATCTAATGCATTACTTAGCCATGGTCCAGTAAAAGTTTTTGCAGATGATTACGCTAATTCAGAAAATTACGATCAAAAATCAAGTTTATCAATAGAAAGAGTTGGTGGAATAAGATTGTTTAGAAAATATAGGAAAGCAAATTTAGTTAATAATTATTTAAGAAAAAATAATATTAGAGCAATTTTTTTTGATCATTGGAAAAGTTTAGAATTAATCGATTCAGAGTATCTTAAAAAAATTCCAAATTTCTGTTTAGTTCATTCAAAAGAAATTAATCATCCTGTAGGCTCGTTGTTGAATAAAAGAATGAACAAAACATTTAAAAAAGGTAATTTGATAATAGCAAATTCTAAATATACAAAAGAACTAGCTATTAGTGTTGGTATTGAAGAAGAAAAAATTCATATTATCAACCCAGGAACTAATTACCCTACTGAAATTAGTGATGAGTACAAAAAAGAAGCTAAAAATATTTATAAAAATAGTTTTCCAAAAATAATTACCGTAGCTAGATTAGATAAGAGAAAAAGTCACCAAAATATAATTATGACAATTAAAAATTTAAAAACTATTTACCCTGAAATAAAATATGTTTGTGTTGGCGATGGAGAAGAAAAAAATAATTTATTAGATTTAAAAAAACAACTAAATCTTGATGAAAATGTAATTTTTTTTTTATAAAACAAATGAAAAACTTAAAACTGCCCTGCTTAATGAATCAAATCTATTTCTCATGCCTTCAGTAAAAGATAAGAAGTCTGTCGAAGGATTTGGTATTTCATTTATTGAAGCAGCTAGCTACGGTAAAGGTTCAATCGGTGGCATATCTGGAGGCGAAGCTGATGCTATTGAAAATGGCAAAACTGGTTATCTATGTGATGGTAGTAATTTAAACTCTATTTATGAGAATATATTAAAATTTTTCGAAAATGATAATTATAAAATTATTGGCTCACAAGCTAAAGAATTTTCTAAAAAATTTAAATGGAGTGATACCGTAAAGAAGTATCTCAAGTTAATTTAATTTTTCTTTAACTTTTTCCATTACTGTCTCAGTCTGAAGTAATTTTAAATCGCTGCTAGTGATAGCCTTAAAGTTCTTAGACTCAATACTTACTTTTTGAGGTGTAGTATGGCTACCAAACAAAACTAGTCCTGGCTTATCTAAGTGTCTACAAATATGTGCTGGTCCCGTATCATTTGAAATTATAAAACTAGCTCCTTTTATTAAACTAATTAGTTGATTTAGTTTTAATGGATTTTCTCCGTCTAAAATAACATTAGTACTTAACATTCTTGACTCTTCTATTTCATTTGGTCCAGGTGCTATTGCAATATCATATTTACCTCCATACTTACTTTTTAATTGAGAAACTAATATGGAATAATAAGGCCATTTTTTATTAATTAATTTTTGAGAACAAAATGGAAAGAGAAGAATATATTTTCGACTAATATAATTTTTAGTTATGTGCCTTATATTTGTGAAAGCCCAATTTAAGTTTGAATTATTTACATTCTTCGTTTTTATTCCACTTTTTTTTAATTGTATTTTTATCCTATCAAGAACTGGGTCTTGATCAAAATCACTTTTTTTTTCTCCCCTTTCTAATGCAGTTTCAGTCGATGACCAAATAGGTTTGGGTATTAAATAATTCTCATAAAATTTTGTCCTTTTTGAATTTTGTAAATCAAAAACATGTGTGAAAGCATATCTAGATAATTGCTTTTTTAAATTTAGTAAATAAAAGAAATTCCATCTCGGTAATCTTTTGTCCAAAATCACTCCATCTATATATGGGCATTCTGACATAAATTCTACATAAGGTCTTGAAGTAAGCAAAAAAACTTTAGAGTCTTTAAATGAACTACTGATATCTTCTATTGCCCCATTTGCTTGGATTAAGTCTCCTAATGAACCATGTTTAATTATTAAAATATTTGACATTATTTTATTTTAACTACATATATTTAGAATTCTATTATAGTCAAAGAAAAAATTATGAATACAAAATTAAACAAGATTTTAGCAGAAATATCAGCTGGTGAACTAATAGATAAAATAACAATTTTAGAAATTAAAAAAGTAAAAATAACCAACAAAGATAAAATTAGAAATATTCAAAAAGAACTTGAGTCCTTAAATGAAACTTTAAAAAAATCTATTCCTGATATTTCAATTATCAAGCAACATATTGATAATCTTAAAAATCTTAACCTTAAACTTTGGGATATAGAAGATGGTAAAAGACTTGCGGAAAAAAATAAAGATTTTGGAGAAAAATTTATTGAGCTTGCTCGTAACGTCTACAAAATAAACGATGAAAGAGCTAGAGTTAAGTTACTCATAAATGAATCTCTTGGTTCTAATATTAAAGAAGTGAAATCTTACGAATAATTAATCAAAATTTATACTTGGGATTCTTTTACGGAGTTTTTTTACAACTCTAGGATCAATCAAGGAGGTAATAACTCCCTCTCTCTTTCCTAGTTCTTTAATAATTTGCCCATCTGGTGAAACAATTAAAGAATGTCCAAATGTTTTTCTGCCATTGCAGTGTTTGCCAGCCTGTCCAGGAGCAAATACATAGGAAAAATTCTCTATAGCTCTAGCTTTTAATAAAGTATGCCAGTGTTTTTTTCCTGTTGTTTCAGTAAAAGCTGATGGAACGCTTATAAAAATAGCTCCACGTTTTGACATTTTTTTGTACATTGCGGGAAATCTTAAATCGTAACAAATTGATAATCCTAGTTTCCCCCATGGTAATTTTGAAATTTTAATTTTTTTTCCCGATTTAAATAGTCTAGACTCAAAATATTTTTCTTTTGAACTAAGCTTGGCATCATACATATGTATCTTGTCATAGTAGCATTTTATTTTTCCCTTTGAGGAAATTAAAATAGACCTGTTTACTAATTTATTCTTAATTTTTAAAATTAAAGATCCAATAAGCACCCATTTTTTATATTTTTTTGCTAAACTTCTTATTTCGTTTAAATAAAAATCTTTATCCATTGTTGTAGCAGTTTTTAGTAGTTTCTTTTTATCTAAAGTAATTTTAGATGAAACTTCTGGAGTTAATATGAAATCTGCTTTTTGCTTAACTGCTTTTAAAAAAAATTTTTTAGTCTTTTTTAAATTATAATCAACATTATTGCTTGAGCAAAGTTGTATGCAAGAAACTCTAAACATTTAATTTATCCCCATTTTTTTTTCTGTTAATTTAATAAAATTATGTATTAGAAAAGTCAAAAATAAATATATACTTCCTGCAACTATAAAAACTTCGACAGGCTTAAAAGTTGTAGATATAATGTATTTAGCAACTCCAGTTAAGTCCATTAATGTTACAGTGCTAGCCAATGAAGTCCCTTTAAGCATTAAAATTATTTCATTTCCATATGCTGGCAAAGATTGTTTAACTGCTATTGGTATCTGTATTTTATAAAATATAACTTTATTTGGAATTCCTAAGCTTTTTCCTGCTTCTATCAATCCTGGTTTAATAGTTTGAAAAGCGGATCTTAAAATTTCAGAAGTATAAGCCCCAGTATTTAAAGAAAATGCTATTATAGCACACCAGTACGGTTCCTTTAGTATATTCCATAGGATAGTGGACCTTAGATATTCAATTTGCCCTAATCCAAAATAAATAATAAATATTTGAACTAAAAGTGGTGTTCCTCTAAATATATAAGAAAAAGTGTAAGAAAAATTGTAGACAAATTTATTTTTACTAATTCTCATTATCGCAAAAATTAAGCCAATTATTAAACCAAAAAATATTGATAATGAAAGAAGCTTTAGGGTTGTTAAGGTAGCAATTAATAATTTGGGAATGCTGTTTAGCATAAGTTCTATATCCATCAAAAACCCCTGCTGTATTTCTGTTCAAGCTTATTAAGTATTTTCATGCTTAAAAATGTTAAAATTAAATATAATAACGCTGCAAAAGAGTAAAAAAATAAAGGGTCTCTTGTAGAGCCAGCTGCTATATAAGATTGCCTCATTATTTCAACTAGTCCTGTGACTGAAATAAGAGAAGTATCCTTTAAGGTAATCTGCCAAACATTACTGAGGTTTGGTAAAGCTAATCTTAACATTTGAGGCATGATTACTTTAAAAAAATAAATATATTTTTTTAAACCTAAAACTTTACAGGCTTCAAACTGTCCTTTATCTATGGATTGTAGCGCACCCCTAAAAACTTCAGTAGAATAAGCTCCAGAAATTACACCAATTGCAAATGAACCAGTAATGAATGCATTGATTTCTATATATTCATTGTAACCAAAAATGCTAGCAACAAACATGACTGCCCCACTACCACCAAAAAAAAATAAATAAATCACTAATAATTCAGGAACTCCTCTAATAACTGTAGTATAAAAATTTGAAATGAAATTAAGAATTTTACTATTAGAAAATTTTAAAGGAGTAAAAATAATTGAGAATAATATACCAATTATCATAGCTGTTATCGAAACAGCTATTGTCATTAGAAATGCTGTAAATAACTCATCTCCCCAGCCTTTTGATCCAAAATAAAGAAGTTCCATAAAGAAAAGGCGGTTATTAAATAACCGCCATTTCAAAATATTAATTACATAGAGGCGTCAAAGCCAAAATGTTTGATAGCTAATTTGCTAATTATTCCTTTTTTTCTAGCGGTATCGATAGCTCTATTAAAATCTTTTAATAATTTTGCATCTCTTTTGCCAACAGCGCCAGAATTGTCACCTTTTCTAATTCCAATTCCAACTCCGTTACCAAAGGCACCTCCAGAAAAAGTAGGCCCAACTAAAACTACAGGTTTTTTTGATTTAGCTGCATAGTCTGTAAAAGCAACTGCTGCTGCTAATGCTGCATCGATTCTACCTGCTGCCAAGTCTAAATTAACTTCATCCTGAGTTTTGTATTTTCTTACTTTAACATTTCCAACATCACCTGACTCTAAAAAGTTTTGGTGAATTGTTCCTGTTTGAACACCAATAGTTTTACCAGCCAAAGCTTTTGTAAGTTGGTCTAATGTTTTTTTTGCAGCACTCTTTTTAGATAGACTAAGAGACTCTACTGTCTTTAAATTTTCAAGACTTGAACCTTTCATTACAGCCAGAGATGCAACTTCATCTGCATAACCTTGAGAAAAATTGATTGTTTTAAGCCTTTCCTCAGTAATTGACATTCCAGCCATAATTAAATCGAATTTTCTCATTAAAAGTGCTGGTATCATTCCATCCCAATCTTGTTCCACTATAGTACATTCATGTTTAGCTATTGCACAAAGTTCTTTTGCTAAATCTACTTCAAATCCAATTAAATTACCTGAAGAGTCTTTTGCGTTCCACGGTGGGTAAGCTCCCTCTGTACCAATTTTAACTTTGTCAGAATATGCATTTCCAACTAATAGAAAAAATATAGTTACAAAAGAGATAAGTGTTTTGTTTAATTTACTCATATGTCCCCCTTTTTTTTACACTATTCTAGATAATAAAGAAAAAATTTACTAGATAATAATTAATCAACTACATCTAAGGTTATTTCATGATAGAAGAGGCAAAATTCCAGTTGCAGTCAAAACTTGGAACATGGACGCCTGAGACTTTTACGTTACCAAAACTTTTGTCTAATACTTTAGACCAATTTTCTACTTGTTTTGGTTTTTTATCTTTACTGCCAACTTGAGCGGTGATAACCCCTCCTTTTTTAAGAATTCTCTTTAGACCTTTCATGTTTTTTCTAGCTAAATCAATGCAGTATTGATCGTCATTTAAATCTACAAAAATTTTATCATATTTGGAGTCTTCTACTGATTTAATGCTTTCAAAAGCATCTCCCCAAAATGTTTTTACTTTATTGCTTTTTTTAACTTTAGAACAAACTTTCGGTAGATGCTTAAAACATGCATCGACTATTTCTGGATCTAATTCATACCAGTCTATGTAGTTAGCATTATTTTCTAAACACTCTCTCGCTACACCTCCATCACCCCCACCAATAATCGCAATATTTGAATTTTTTTTACTTAAATCATAACTAGATTTAAAAAAATTAGAACTATAAATCTTTTCATCTTTTTCAGCTACTTGAATTTCATGATCGATAAATAATGCATTTCCAAATTCTTCAAGTCTCATTACTTCAACAAATTGTCCTACTTTTGATGTAAAGGTTTCAAGAATATTATTAACAACATAGTATTTCTTTTGGCCAGGAGTACTATAAATGTCGTCATAAAGACCTACGCTACTTCTATCAAAACTATTTGTTACAACTCTGCTATGTTGGATTTCTTTTTTTAATATTTTAAGAGCAATTTTAGGATGTACCTTACCGCAAGTAAAAAAATCAAAGCTTACAACTCCTTTTTCTGGAAAAGTATGAAAACTGAAATGACTTTCAGAAAGAAGTGCTACCAAAGTAAATCCTTGTGGTTCAAACTTGTGAGTGTTTACATTAAGTATTTCTACCTTCGCTGCCTTTGCGATTTTATAGATTATTTTTTCATAAAAAGTGGGAGAATAATCTTTCTTAACACCTAAAAAATCTATTGTGATATGTTCTCCAACTTTAATCATTAAAAAATTAACCTTTTTTATAATTTTTAAATTTTCCTAAAACAATTTTCATTTCTTTTTTTGAAAGTATTTTAGGTGTTCCGATTCTTAGGGCATTTATATATTGATGGCAAATATTTTCGATCTCTTGAGCGAGTTCAAATGCTTTGTCCAAACTTTCACTGAATACAATCTGACCGTGATTTGATATGAGACAAGCTGATCTATTCTTTAAAGCTAGTAAAATGTTTTTAGAAAGATTTCTTGTCCCAAAAGTTGCATATTTAGAGCATTTTATGTCCTCTCCTCCAGCAACTGCTACCATGTAATGAAAAGCAGGGATTGATTTCTGATGAGCAGAAACTGCTGTAGCGCAAGTTGAGTGGGCATGAACTATTGCTTTGGCTTCTTTTTTATTCACATAAATATCTTGATGAAATCTCCATTCAGAAGAGGGTTTTCCCTTCTTTTTCTCGAATCTTCCGTTCAATGAAACAAAAACTATATCGTTGGTTTTTAGTGTAGAATATCTCATCCCAGATGGAGTAATATAAAATCCATCAACCCCTTTAACTTTAGTTCTTATTGATATATTGCCAGATCTTAAAGCGGAAAGATTAGTTGAGTTAAGTTTTTTTGAGTATTTTATAACATCAGACTTTAACTTTTTCATAAATTCATTGCTGTCTTTTTTACGTCTTCAAGGTATTTTTTTCTTTTATCATTGCTTACAAATGGAACAGCAAAATATCTTTTGTACGTAACATCAGTTATTCCACAGATATTAAATACACCTCTACGAAGTCTTTTAGTTGGCATATTTAAAAAGAAAGTTCTTATAGCAAATTGTGGTGATCCATAGGTACAAAATACAACAGCTTTTTTTCCTTTCAATTTGCCAATTGGATAACCGTAATTTCCAAATAATTTTTTAAAGCTAAATGCCCAAGGAGGTGCTAGAACTTTGTCAATCCAGCCCTCAACGATTGCTGGCATTCTAAAATTCCAAATTGGGGCTATCAATACTATAATATCTGAACTCTCTATTCTTTTTTGATGATCTATAACAACCGAATCTGGTTTTTCTCCTGAATAAACTGGGTTAAATTTTTCCTTATATAAAT
>MDSV01157385.1_pt1 | contig 10348 bp, 15 predicted proteins | sample 810851 | NCBI WGS metagenome assembly MDSV01 (sample SAMN05326640, study PRJNA326480) | marine metagenome | isolation source: seawater | place: Atlantic Ocean: North East | collected 2012
CCTTTTTCAGCCCACCAGATTAACGGCTTGTGCTTTTTCATAAGGTTTAGCATTGCTGTTACTACTTTATCTGTGGGCTGCTTTTCCCACCAGCAATCGATAAGATATATGTCATCGTTGCCGTCAACGCCTACAATCAACAGGCAAGTTGCATCATTCCTCGTCTTATCAACGCCAACAGCATGATCGGATGCCGCGTAAATCCGTAAATCCTTGGGCAAGTCCTTCTTATCGTAGAAACTCAAATTCGCCCTATTGAACAAATCACCATCTTCGGGCGTAGGTCTTTGCTGGTACAGCGCGGTAAATCCACGGCTATCAAGTCGCCGCTGCGCAGTCATAAACTCCATATCAAAACGCTCTGGCCACAATAACTCGCCAACTTCGCGCCCCAGCGGGTCATCATCTTCTGCCAATGCCGGTAAGTTAATGATTTTCCACTTGGCAGCTTCTTCTGGCGTATAATGGGGATTAGTGGGGTCAGTAAGCCTACCAATCAAGTCATCTTCGTGCCATCTGGTCTGCACAATCACAATGCTGGCTGATGCCGTCATCAAACGGGTCATAAGCACTTGTGTAAACCATGTCCAAAGCTGCTCACGCAGCGTAGGAGAGCCAGCTTCCAAGCTATCCTTAATAGGGTCATCGAGGATTACAAAGTCGCCTCCACGGCCTGTTATCGAGCCACCACGGCCAACAAAAACAGACATACCGCCGGAACTTGTTTGAATACGGGACTTTGAAGCACCGCCCTGACGCAAACTATGATGCGGAAAAACGTGTTTGTATTGCGGAGAAGTCATAATCGCCCTGCAATCAGCACCAAAGTCCTTTGCAAAATCTTCATTGTAGGTGGCAAAAATGATGTTTCGGTAATTGTCCTTGCCCACCAGCCAAGGGATAAACCGGCGAGATATGAGTTCAGACTTGCCGTGCCTTGGCGGCATACACACGATTAAACGAGGTATATGACCCTTTTCTACCTTTTCTAACACTTTGGCCAACGCTCGATGGTGCTTGGCATCCTTGAAGATAGACATTTCAGTGTTATCAAAATCTTCGGGATCAGGCATTGTGAATTTGACAAACTTCAGAAAATCATCGCGCCCTTCAATAGCTATCTTCTGCCGCTTGGCAGCTGATATGCGCTTTTCAAGATCGTTTATCTGCTTCGCCGTTGCCATTAAACCGGCACTCCTTCATTTTTCAAAACTTCGATATTTTCCATTTCCAAAGCTGTATCAGTCGTATGCTTGTTGCGGTTTAGCCAACCCTTGCCAAACGTATCGAATGTTTTTAGGTCACGGTAAAAGAGTTCCCGCTCAACACCCATAGCGCGAATAATGTCGGACGGTTCCATTTCAGCTACGGCTGCCAATGTCTTTTCACCAATGCCGCCGTCAATGGTAGCGCCAACAACCCTTTGCAGTATTTTACCACTTCTGCCGCTGCCGGAATTAACGGCAATGTCAAAAACTTGGAGGTCAACGCCCGTGGGTAAGTCGTCACAACGACAACGCATCCAGTAATTTTCATAGTAAATTGGCCTTACGTCAGATTCCTTTAATCCGCGCATAGTCTCTTCGTCTGCATCAGTCTCGTAAAATTCATCGTAAACAGCCTTGGTTACGCCGAGATTGGTCTGGCCTCCGCGATCGGAAGGGTGATCCGAATAACCACCCTCTGATTTCAGCATTATTTTCAAGCAATAATCGAAATTATGTTCCATTATTTTTTACTGTCCGTTTTCTTTGTCTTGTCATAGCTTCTCATGCCAGATATTCCGAGCATCCCAAACATAAGAGGCATCATCACAGACATATCGGCTTGGGGGATATTAACGCCAAAACCGGTCGCTATCGGCGAAACTAGATAATTGATGCCTAGAGATAGGCCGCATATCCAGCCAATCAGCGGTCGCCAAGACGACTGAAACCAATTTCCTTGTGCGTCTGCTTTTAGGACTTCTATTTGAGCAAGTGCCAATTCTTGAGCGTGTTTTTCGCTCATAGTTGCCAATTCGTGAGCAATCCGCGCTTTTTCATCAGCGTCAGGAATAAATTTGTCGAGCAGCTTTGTAGCTGGTGCAATAAGACTTGCTATCATTTTCGTGCCATCCATGCAGTTGTTGTCATATAGCCGCCGACAATCCCAGCCCCGCTTATATAAAATAAGTTGGATATGTCGCTTAATGCTTTAACTCTATCCAAAGGCACAAAGAACATTGCGACTGTAAACATTCCCATTGCAATTAAAGTAAATCGAGCCATCCTCAGTTGAGCCAAGTTCTTGCGTGACTCATCCTCGGTTTTTTTAATCTCTTTTACGCTTGCCAATTCCTTATCGCTGACGATGCCGTCACCATCCGCGTCATAATCGGCAAACTTAGATTTTTTCTGTAACTTTTTTTGCATTTACAAACTCATTAATATCTTGACGTAAACTACAATCGCCACAAACCCGCACAGTGTTATTGCGCCAGCAATAATATATGTAATCATTTGCTCCCGTTTATGTTGTGCCAGTTTCAAAGCCCTCTGCCGCTGCGCCCTTTCTTCTGCAATGGTTTGCTGCAACCTTTCCCATTGTCCTGGTGATCCATAAAGTTGAAACAAACTCCTCATTTCATTCCGTAAGCGCCTTACCTCTTCTTGCTTAAAATGCTTTTCAATGGCGCTTTCCTCAACAACGCCCAGCTTGGAAAAAATACTGTTCTTTTTTGTCGATACCCCATGCTGCAAATCTGCTTCAGCTTTTGCATACTTAGAAATTTGACCGCCTAACGATGCTAAGTCCCGACCAGCTTTAACCGCAGCGGATATTGCTCCGGCTGCGCTGGAAATTGCAGCGTAAGCAGATAGTGGATCAACCATCGATTTTGCCCCTTATGTCAGTCGTTTCTTTCAACACTGCGGCTCAAAACACGATCTAGCTTGTCCTCCACGCGATGCAGCCCTTCCATTACCCGCATCATGTCATCCCTAGAATCTGATCTTGTAGCGTAGTCCTCCCTTGTTCTATTCAGTAAAATTTCTACCCTCTTAACCTCTTTCTGCAAAGTCGATGCCCAATAAGCAAAACCCATCACTACTATTGCTATGAGGCCGTCAATGATGTGGATAAGGTTGTCCATCAGGCAGCAATCTCTGTCAGAGTTAGCGCATACGAACTACTATCGTGGACAATTCTAACTTCAGCACCGCCTGATGATTTGTAATAAGGTTGATAAGATAATTGAGAGGTGCTTGTTGCTGTGTAAGTTCCACTAAAAACATTAGGATGCCATCTTGAAACAGATTGGATACCAGATAGATACCCATTTGCGCCAGCCATAACAGCGTAAGAGCCACTTGCAATTTTTTGATACATTTGAATGTTAATAGTATCGGTGGCACAATCAACCATAGGCAGACACATATCAATTAAGATTATGTTTCCAGATTTTGTAGGAGTAATAGATGCAATAATGCCAGAGGCTGTAAAGCTAGTGCTTGTGGTTGATATTGCTGGAACTTCGTTAGGTGAATACACTCTTACAACTTGTATTACTTCTCCGGTAGTCCTTGGACGAGACTGATTGTTCAGTTTTGTCAAAGCCATATCTGTCTCCTATCCTGCGATTTCAGTAAGCAAGAATGTTGATGACATTCGGGCATAATTATCAATACCGCGTCTGTTCATGTACCAAGTTTGACCAGTTCCAGTCATTGCCCAAGTCATTTTATAAACTAATGCGCTGGTTGAGCTTGGGCTGTCTACAAACATATGCTGCACTGAATCATATATGTTGGTTGCTCCTTGGTAATTGTTCATAAATACATTGTGTGAATCTCCACCAGTACCCTGTCCAATTTCTGTGCTATCTCTAAAGAGTTTCATTAGGCAACCGTGGCCTACGCTTTCACAGCCTAACGCACCAAACGAAACTTGAATTAGTATTTTACTGCTAGTTGATGACGGTGTAATTGTTGCAGTCATCCCTGGAATGTCGGCGTAAGATGTTCCAGTGATGGATGAAGCAGCCGTACTCACGGCTGATTGTATCTGCAACACAGAGCCACTACTGTTTAGTATGGGTTTACCAGCCGAGGTTTGGATGGAGTCTACTTTTAATACGCTCGTCATGTGTATCTCCTATCCTACTAAGTGGCCGCTAAAATTAGATTGGTAATAACTCATAGTGCCACTTGTATTGCCAGTAACACCTACTCTTATTTGCTGATTTGCAGTACATTGAACAGTTCCAGAAGCAGCAATATTAAAATAATAATTATTAGTTGCTTGTGCTTGGATAGCACTTAATCCAGCTTCGGCTGCGTTTGCTCCGCTTGATTTAGCAACATCATAAACGTAACCATAAACCCAATAACCAGCACCTAAGCTATCAACTCTTAAATTCCAACTTATGTGATACAATCCAGCCACAGGAATTGTAATTGTTGTTCCACTGGTAAGAGTTACACCACCAGAAACAAACGGTGAAAAAGAGGGGTCAGTTAAGCCAGATGAATCTGATTTCCAATCTGCTATATCAGAGTTACTGGAAGAAATAGAATGAGTGGTTGATGGTGTTCTAACGCAATACCAAGCAGGGATTACTGAACGCTTAACTCTTCCACTACTATCAATCGTCATTGCAGTAGTAGCGTTAGTGTGTTGGAGGGTTTCCACTCCTATAATTGAAGCCATGTTTCCCTCCTATCTTACTAAATAGCCGCTGAATGTTGTATTAGTTTTATTAGTACCCCCATAAATGTGACCACTAAGTACATTTATTCTTACTTTTGCGTTTACTGGTAAAACTGTTGCAAAACAAATATTAGAACGAGGATGGTCTGCACTAACCGCGTAAGTATAACCAAGCGCATATGCTAAATAAGAAGAACCGCCATTAGTAGAAACTTCTAAACGCGGGTCAGTTGTACCGCCTACATTGCCACCAGAACTATTAGCACCACCAAAAGCATTAAAGTTAAATTGGTACAACCCAGCAACCGGACAAGTAAAATCAGTGCCAGCAGTATGACCACCTGATTGTTGTTCTGTTACATTCCAGTTAATAACACCAGTTAACCCTGTTGCTGAACCAGATAAATATGACCACCAAAAACAATGTCTTACTGGTGTAATTACAACTCCATTATTATCAATAGTTAGCGCATCTGTTCCACCAGTTTTACTGGCAATGTTATCTACAAATAATTTACTCATATCACACCACCGTAAAAGTTCCGTTGACTGTCAAGGTTGTGCTTGAGCCGATTGTAAACGCTCCCGCTACAAGGGCGTTTTCTCCGGCTGCAATTGTCGTGTTGACTGTCAAAGTGTTAGGATTGACACGAATGTTTGCTGCGCCGCCTCGACTGATTGTCGATGATAGCTTGTCGGTTGTTACCGATCCGTCAGTCGGCACAACAGAATTTCCCACCTCGCCCAAACAAATAATGTAATCGATCACATCCGTTGCGGATAAATTGCTTGCAAAAATTATGTTCCCGCCACTCAAGGAATATGCGTCATTTGGAGCCTGGGTTACTCCGTTCAAACTAACAATAAGCTGTTCAGCTGTAGCTGGCCTAAACGCAACGGAGTTTTTTGTCAGCGCATAAGTGTCTGTTGCAGATGCAGTGATGCTATCCAGCTGAATAAATCGTCCGGTCTGAGGCTGCGTTCCTACATAGGGCATTAGTCAGCCTCCTCTATTGTTAGGGTTTTTGCCGCTACTTGCTTTTGGATTTCTGCGTAGTCTGTGTTGTCCTCATTCATGGGAACCCATGACTCAACCCCGTCGATAGTTGCCTTGATCGCAGTGTTTTTATTATCTGGGTTGTTTAGTGGAGCTTTTATATATTTAGCATTTTCTATAATCATAACTCTGAATTACCCCGCATATTAAGAATAGAATTATGGTTTGCCGATGCTTTGTAAATGTAGCCGCCGCTAGTTTGTTCGGGATAAAGGCCAAAACTACCAGTATTAGAATCAACACTTAGGGTTGGTTCTACTCGTTTTTGTTCTGTCCAGAAAAAGTTACCTAGAGCAACGGTTGAATAGTTAAGGGGATAAACCGTTGTATCTAATAATTCATAATAGCGTTTACACTTGCGTAGCGTAGTTGCGTAGTCCTCATGCTCAAAAACAGGGTTGGCTACATCTCCAATTTCAAGCTGTGCTTGCGCCAAGTAAAAGTTATTGCTTGTGCTATTAAACCAGTTAACGATATTTGTTGTAGTGTAGTGGTTAGTGTTACTAGACCAAGCATTACTTGTCGCACCATTTAAATCTGTACCTGAACATAACCACCAATAAAGAGCCAACCCTGTTCCATTATCATTATCAATTGCACCAGCAGCAGAAGTAATAAATGAAGTGCTGCCAGCCGTAGGGCTTATAGTAATGGTTTTCTTTTCCCAAGTATTTGCCTGTGAAATAGTGTACTCATGCACAAATATATAAAATGTATTATCCATTTTTCCTAAAGCAATTGTGTAAGTGCCAGTAAGATTAGACTTAACCCAAAACGAAAGTGTTAGTGTTTTAGCGGATGATGTTCCGTATTGTAGCGGTTGAAGATTTTGCGCCTCTATTAAATGCATAAAATAAGCATAGTCCCCTGCCGCCATGCTTGTGTCAGCAGTAGTACACTGTACTTTTACTGAGTAACCAGTGCCTGTGGGCGAATCAGTTGACCTTTCGCTGGTAAAAACACCACTGGTATTTTCTGTGAATTTATAACGGTCTACGGTAGCGTATGAGTTAGTCGCAACTGTAGCTGCGGTTCCTCTTTGCCAAACCTGCATATCGCCATTGATTATAAGATTCTTTCCTTTGGCCTCTGGGATAACGCCAGTGGCAACACTTTCACTTCGTATTTTACTTAATGCCATGTCTGTTTCCTCTCTAAGCTATCCGAAGCATACCGCTGCCAGACATTTCAATAAAAGACGATGACCAGTTCGTTGCGCCTTGTGCGCCATAACAAGTTAACGCATCAGCCGCATTTGATTGCCATCTGTGGTCACCGTTGTAAGACGTACCGTTAATACCGAAATAAGTTGCGCGAACAGAATAGTATGGCGAGCCTGTCGCTAACGAAAACGGTATGCCTTTTATAGTCCAGTTTCCGCTAGTCGAATTGCTGCCAGAAGATTTATAAAAATACCAAGTAACAAAAAGCATTTTACCAAATCTAATGTATGTTCCATAGGCTGATGAAGCTGAAGTAACTTGACCAGTACCTTTAAAACACAGAGGCGTAAAAGTTCCCTCAACATAGTCTGCATTGCCTGCGGCAGTTAATGCAGTTAAAGCAGAACCGTCTAACGCTGGTAATGCACCAGTTAGTTTAGATGCCGCCATAGTGGCAATCTTAGCGTCTGTAACAGACCCATCAGGCGGCACGGATTCTTGCAATGCCAGTGAATTGTAGACCACATAGATGTCGTCAGTCGCTACCACTGAGCCGGTTAATGTTACCGTTGTGTCTGCTACCGAGTAGGCTGTTGTTGGCTCTTGGCGCACATTATTAATAAAAAGGTCAATGCTTTCTGCATTTGCAACAGCGTGTGATAGCGTCAAGCTAGTGCCAGACGCGCCAGTTAAGTCCTGTTTAGGTGGCCTACTGCTAAACGCCGCTGCTTGTGGATTACCTACATACGCCATGTGTCACCTACTATGTACTAATTGCATCAACAGCGCTTACCCAACAATCAAGTGATCCAACCACACTTGACTGAACGAAAAGCCTGTCACCAGACATAACTACAAATTTTGCGCCGCCATCCAAAACTTGCAATGCCGATCCAGCCGGTATGCTTCCATTTTTAAGCAAATAATGAACATTGCTAACTGTGACTGTATTGCCCATTCCGGTGTGGGCTGTGCAGTAATAATGCAAAGTTGACGGAGTTGCGCTTGTCGTCACAAGGGTAACAGTCGCACCAGCTTGACCAGGAGTGCCGCTTGCGGTTACGCCAGTTGTATATTGCGAACTGCTTGCCGCATCAGCCTGTGTTGCAAAGCGCAAAACATGAGTTGCGTTACTAGCGTCACTAACATCAAAAGTATAAGTAAACCCTTTGTAAATCGTAATGGCTGGCTTGTTTGAGCCGTCCAGCAAAAAAGCACCGCCAGCTGCCGTGACTGCAAAATTATAATCAGCGCCTATATTATCGCCAGCCGATGAGTCACTTGTCATAAAAGCCGATGCCGTTATTGCGGTATCAGCTGTATTAGCCATGTGTATTCCAACTAGCGCATCAAAACTGTCAAAATCCGAGCCGTCTGGTATGTCGGCTGGGGTGGTTCCGACCCCTGTGACTCTATATCTTCTAAAATTTTGTGCCATTTAAGTCTCCTAAAGGGCGATTGACAAAGCAATGCTGAAGCCATTTGATGCAAATCCAGCTGTGCTAGTAGCCACATCCTCCCATTGGCTTCCACTAAAGACCCGCATTGTCGTAGAACTCGTATTGTAATATAAATCGCCAGAATTTAAGGGGTCGCCATCATTGTCAACGCTAGGGTCGCTGGATTTTGCGCCTAAATATGTATCATCAAAATTATCTGCCGATGCTGCCGCCTGTTCAGCCCAATATTTAGCCGAATAACCAGAGCCATCTACTGTACCGCCAGTGTATGTTGCCCAATCTTTTGCTGAATGTGCGCCAGCTGACCCTCTGTTGAGTGAGCCTACCGCATAACCTTTTGCGCTGAACTCACCACCGCTGTCTACTGCCGTAGTGGCGTTTGGACTGCTACCACCGCCTAATGCCCATTCCCTAGACGATCCCGTTACGCTTGTTACGCCAGTGCCGCCTACCGCTTGAGCCTTAGAACTAAAATCTGAAGTGCCTGGAACAACGCCATTTATCTTGGTTGCGTAATTTAACGCTAAAGTCGCGTTAGCACTTGCTCCACTAACCGCGCTGGCGTTGTTTGCTACTGTGGTAATGTCACCTGATATACCAGCCAACGTGCCAATGTTGTTTGTAGGGGTTATTTGACCGGCAACAGTCGTTACGTTAGCGTTATTTGAGGCTAAAGTACTAAGACCGGATATACCGGCCAGTGTGTTTATATTGTTTTGCTCTGTAACAGTTGGCTTTATCTCTATCCATGCACTGCCAGACCACGCAAGCATAACATTATTGGCGGTATTCCAGTACATCGCGCCGACAAGAAGTGTATTACCGTCATTGTCGAGGCTCGGATTACTGCTTTTGGCTCCCAGCATACGATCGTCAAATGTATCCAGCGCCAATTCAGCTGCCGTTTGAGCAGCTTGTGCAGCTGTAGCAAAACCAGAAGCGTTACCGGATGCAGTGTTTGCAGCTGATAAAGCTGCTTGGGTCGCAACATTCGCGCCCCAGATAATCACATTCTCGTTGCCCGAAACGCTGGGCGTACTTGGAGCAGTAGAAAAGGTCAGTGTTGTGCCGGAAACATTGTAATCATCACCAGGATTTCTTAAAGCCCCGTTCACGAAAACCAGCATGTCAGTATTGGAAGAGTAAGAAAGTGACAACGTGAAAGCAGTTTGCGATCCAGTACCTTCAAATTTATCAACAGATGCACCCGTGGTGCTGATTGCAGCATTGGCAAGTAGTATCCACTTTCCGGCAGCTTTATCAGTAGCGAAAGCACTTACAGAAGTATGCGCGACAGTAGCAAGATATGTAGCATCATTAAAATTTACCAGCGTTCCAGCAGCATAAGAATTAGAAGCAGCCCAATTTCCCGATACGGTGTAGCCCGAAAGGCCAATGAGCGCCAAAGCGTCAACATCAAAAGAATTTTTGTGAACTGATTGGTTGGCCAGCAACCCATCGTCACGCTGTATTTTAGCAATATTAGCGTTTAAGCCGTCCAGATTTGTCTTTGTAGCATTTAACTCGTTGTCCAGCTGTACACCAGGCAAAGGTGTGCTTGGACTTGAAGTCTGAAAATCATTAAAATTGTACTGTCTTGTAAAAGCCGTAGGTTGTGCCATTGAGCGTCCTCATCACACCGTTTTGTCGAGCAGTTGCGAAAGTATATCTCTTTTATCAACAACATTCAACAAAAGTGAAAGATTGATTTTTTGGTCAAATTTGTGTGTGAGGGCATAATAGGATAGCCGCGCGGCCTGGAACCATGGCAGGGGGGTGGGTCGGGTCGATCGATCGGGCGATCGCGCTCGATCATTCGATGCGTGGTGCGCATTGCACCATTGATTGCGCTGTAATCGTTGGATTTATTCGCTGGTTTGCGGTGTTATGTCTGTTGCAAGCGCCGATCGTTGCTGTTCCCAGCTGCTAATCATCTGCGCCAACTCATCCGGCGATAGCTCGGCCAGTGTCTTACCATC
>MDSV01220163.1_pt1 | contig 10348 bp, 6 predicted proteins | sample 810851 | NCBI WGS metagenome assembly MDSV01 (sample SAMN05326640, study PRJNA326480) | marine metagenome | isolation source: seawater | place: Atlantic Ocean: North East | collected 2012
CCAAGCCGATCATGCGATCAGCCACGCCGTCCTTAAACAGCATCTGACCGGTGGCTTCCACCCAACTTTGGTCGCCGGTAACGCGATTGATCACGCGGTAGATGACATTGTAAATACCGCCGGTATCCGGCTTGGTGGCTTGGTCCATCGCCTGCTTGACCCGTTCCAGGTCGTCAGGATGCAAACCTTCCCAGAATACGGCCCGCGAGAGCGTCTCATCCGACCGCACACCCCAGATCCGATGCAGGATCTCATCCCAGTGTATTTGTTCCCGCTGCATGTGGTATTCAAACGAGCCGATCTGATTGGTGCTAATGGCCAGTCGCAACTTGGCTTCACTGTGACTGAGGTCCTCCAGCGCCTGCTTGTAATCGGAAATGTCCCGCGCCATTCCCACCATGCGCACGGCTTGGCCATTTTTGAACAGGGTTTTTCCGGTAGCTTCCACCCAACGAGTGACACCATCACGCTGATTCTGAACCCGATACTGGACAAACAGTCGGCCTTTCTGATAGCCGCTAAGGGCCCGCTCCAGGGCTTCTCTGGTGGGCCCGCGATCATCCGGATGCAGAGAGTCCTCAAACAACTCATAGGTAATGGGCGTGTAGTCCTCCGGGATGCCCCACATGTCCCGCATGACCTTGTCCCACTGAATCTCGTCAGTCACCAGGTTATAGTCATAGACGCCGAGGCTGCCAGCCTCCCGTGCCAGCTGCAGCCGAGCCTCACTCTCCTCCAGCGACTGCTGCGCTTCCCGGGTGCGCAGCGCCTTGGACAGCATGTTGGCCACCGACACCATGAAATTGGCGTCATCCTGGGAGAATTCCCGTGGTTTATCGGTGTGAGCCCCCAGCACGCCAAAGGGTGGGTCGGAATGATTGATCAGACAGCTCAAGCCACTGATAACATTGTGCTCACGCAGTAGGGGGGCTTCTATAAAGCGCTGCTCATGATGCCCGTCTGCCACCAGCACCGGCTCCAGCGACAACAGGGTATAGCCGGCCTGGGAGTTCTGACCTGCCGACACAGTGGCCCGTCCCATCTCGCCATCGCGCCAGCCCACGCCCGCCACCAACAAAAAGTTGTTCTCGTCGGGCTGATACTTCAAGACCTTCACCATGGGCACATCCAGTGTATGTGCCACCTGTCGAACCGCCTGGTGCATGATGTCCTGGGGATCCACCCCGGACAACGCCATCATTCCCAGCTTGGCCACCACACTTTGCTGGCGTTCACGGCGCTCCGCGCGCTGCGTCAATTGCTTGATCTCAGTCACATCCTGGAACACCACCACCACGCCATGGATACGCCGTTCCTCCGTGCGATAGGGTGTTATCCGCCGGACAAACCAGCTGCCATCCTCGGCGCGCTTTTCATCGCTCATGGGCTGAAAATGCTGCAGTACCTGGCGGCACCGATTGATGAGCATCTCATCCACCAGATCCCCCCCCAGGCTGGAAAATTTGTGCCCCAGGTCCCGCTGCCCAATTTCCAGCAACAATTCCGCAGCCGGAGTGTAACGTTCAATCTCCAGATCCGGATTCAAGAACACCGTCGGCACATTGGTGCTGGCAAAGAAATTATTGGCATCCTCATTGGCGGCCTGGAGCAGATCCACTTTTTCCTTTAACTCCGCGTTTACTGTGGACAGCTCTTCGTTTAGGGAACGCAGCTCTTCAGAGCTGGCCTCCAGCTCCTCGTTGACCGACTGCAGCTCCTCATTGGTGGACAGCGCTTCTTCATGGGAGGCTTTCAGCTCTTCGGTGCTGGTCTCCAGCTCCTCAACGGTGTTCTGCAGTTCCTCCTTGGTTTCGGCGAGTTCAAGCTCAAGGTTATGGTAAACCCGCTGCTCGTCATTCTGTGTCAGCAGCCCCTGCTCTTCTCTGAAGGGTTCCCGCTCTTCCCGAAACACTATGCCAAAATACCGTTGTCCAGGCTCTGCTGCGCTATTCAGAGGTGCCACCTGGACATTCAGAACATTTTTTCGACCCGCGCCGACATCGGCTTCAAATGGGCAGCGGAACTCCACCGGCTGACCATTTTGACGAGCCCGGAACAGCGCACTGCGGGTACGTGAACGCAACGAGGGATGGATCAGTTGCATCAATTCCTGACGCGGCTCGCCACTGCTGATCTGCATATAACGGGTCCAGTTGCCATGGTTGTAAACCACCCGCCCCTCGGGATCCACCACCACCCCGGGGGCCAGAAACGCCTCCAGCAGGGAACGCCGGTAAAAATCTGACCGCTCGCCCTGGGAGGCCAGCGGGTGGGGTCTGGTCTGATCACCGGTGCCCGGCTTTTTGCGCGCATCCCGGCCGGAGACAGCGCCCTGGGGTAGTGTCCGGGGGCGCTTGCTGCCACTGTTGACTTTGCGGAACAGGCGCCACTTCTTGTCGACGCTGACAAACAGGTTATTATTGGAGCCGGTGGTTTCGGAGCTGCCAAGAAACAGAATCCCCTGCTCTGTCAGAGCGGCGTGGAAGGCGGTCAACACCTTCTCCTGCACGTCTTTGCGCAGGTAGATCAGCAAATTACGGCAACAGATCAAGTGCATGTGATGGAAGGCAGGATCCGCTGCCACGTTCTGCACGGCAAAAGAGACCGCATCCCGCAATGTCGGGGTGACCTGATAGCTGTCGTCACTTTCCCGATAATTGAAATATCGCTCCCGCCAGCGCTCGGGTACGTCGGCAAAGGTGGTAGCCGGGTAGCGTCCTCTGCGGGCCAGTTTAATGGCATGCTCGTCGAAATCCGTGGCAAAAAATTTCAGCCCGTTGCATAACTCCCGGTCTGCCATGGCCTCCAACAGCAGAATCGCCAGGCTGTAGGCTTCTTCCCCAGTGGCACAGCCACAATCCCAGACGCGCAGATCCTCATCATCGGCAAGGTCGGCCAGTAATTGAGGCAGCACCTGTTTTTCCAGGGCGGCGAACGCCTGAGGGTCGCGAAAGAACTCCGTGACATTTACCAGCAAGTCCGTGGCCAGCAGATCCAACTCGTCTCTATCGTCTTCCAGATGGTCAATGTATTCCCGCAATGAATCCATGCCGGTGAGACTCATGCGCCGCCCTACCCGGCGTTGCACGGTTGAAGGTTTGTAATGCTGTATATCAAAGTCGTTGTGGGCACGCAGCAGGTCCGCCAGCCGCTGGAAACCGGACTCCGCCGGGTCGCCGCCGGAGTCCGGTGACTGCTCGACGCTGAGCGCGTTACTGGCATACTGCGCCAGCAATGCAGGCATGCTCTCCACCGGCAGCACTTTATCCACCACCCCGGCCTGGATGGCGCTGCCGGGCATGCCGTCGTGCTCCGCGGTTTCCGGCGTCTGCGCCAGCACCAAACCCCCGGCAGCCTTAATCGCCCGCACTCCGGCGGTGCCATCGGTGCCCGAACCGGACAATACAATGGCGGCACAGGCATCGCCGCACTCTCTGGCCAGGGAGCGGAACAGCAGATCCACCGAGCGGCGGGGACCGGTTTCGGCATCGAATTCAGTCAGCCGGATGCATCCCTCCTCCACCTCCAGGTAACAATGGGGGGGGATCACATAAATGGTTTCCGGTGTTAACGTTGCTCCGTCCTCGGCTTCACAGACTGTCAGGGCCGACTGCCGGCCCAACAGGGCACTGAGCATGCTCTTATGGGTGGGGTCCAAATGCTGGACCACCACAAACACCATACCAGTGGGGGGCGAGAGTTGGCCCACAAACGACTTCAGCGCGGCCAAGCCGCCGGCTGAGGCGCCAATGCCAACCACTAGAAAATCACCTGTATTCTGAGCTGTCATAGACTAACCATAGCCAATATCGACAATCGCCCCCTCCAACGTCGTAATCTGACGCCTTCACTCTAACTGAATTACCCAAACTATGAAAATGCCCCCCGGCAACCGGTTGCGATTATGCTAATCTATCCGACGTGACTACCCACTGGCAGCAACGGGCCCGTGCCTCCCCGATCCGCGACAGCTGCGCCCACTGCGAAGAAATGACGCTAATATGAAGAAAAAAGTCAAATCCTTCTGCCGTAATTGCGGCGCCCTGTGCCCCATGGAACTTACCGTGGAGGATGGTCGCCTCACCGGCGCGGTGGGCGATGGGAGCGCCTCCCCCTACGGCGCCTATATGTGTGTCAAAGGCCAATCCAGCGTTGATTTTCATAACGGCGCCGAAGACCGCCTGCTGACCAGTTACCAACGCACCCCCTCGGGTGCCCACGTCAGCATTGATGCGGAACTTGCCCTACAGGAGATCGGCGACCAGCTGGCCACCCTGGTGGCCAGGTACGGACCACGCTCGGTGGCGGTTTTCCACGGTACCGGTGCTTATCGCAGCGTGTTGGGGGGGATGCTGGAAAAGGCATTTTTATCCGCCATCGGCAGCCCCAACCTGTTCTCCACCATGACCATCGACCAATCCGCGAAGTGGGTGACAGCAGGCCGTCTGGGTGCCATGGCCAGCGGCAAACCCGCCCTGGAAGACGTGGATCTGGCGGTCATTGTGGGCAATAACCCGTTGGTCACCCACCAGACGTATCCCTTCACCGCCGGCGAGAGCGGCGCCCCGGGTCGGGCTTACGCCGCCGCCAGGGCCCGCGGCACCCGCATTATCGTGATCGACCCCCGGCGCACGGAAACCGCCCGTTACGCCGACCTGTTGATACAACCCCTGCCCGGCCAGGACGCCGTACTGTTTGCCGCCATTGCCCACATTCTGCTGCGGGATAACAGCTACAACAAAGCCTTCTGCGAACGGTTTGTTTCCCAGTTGGATCGCTTGCGGGAGGAAGTGGCTGCCTTTACCCCGGAATTCGCGGCCACCCGGGCCGATGTCCCCGTTGAGCAGATCGAAGAGGCCGCCCGCTGGATCGGCGAGGCACAACGCCCGTTCGTGGGCAGTGGTACCGGCCCCTCCATGTCCGCCCACTCCAACCTGAGTGACCATATGATCGAGGTGGTCAACGCACTGGTGGGGGGCTACCGCCGCGCCGGCGACCGGGTGCGCAACCCCGGCACATTGAAACCACGCAAGCTGGTGGAACGGGCAGTGGCTCCGGGCCGGAGCTGGACCCGGGGCGATAAGTGTCGCACGGTGGATATTGGCAAATTGTTCGGTGAATTCCCCACAGCCCTGCTGCCCCGGGAAATTCAGCAGCCCGGTCCCGATCGGATTCGCGCCCTGATCGTCTTTGGCGGCAATCCGGTGATGGCACTGGGGGATCCGGAGCGCGCCATTCCCGCTTTCGAGCAACTGGACCTGCTGGTTTCACTGGACGCCCGCCACAACGAAACCACCGCCATGTCTGACTATGTGATCGCCACCTCGCAGCATTTCGAACGTCACGATCTCAGTATCCCCGGCGACAGCCTCTACCCCCGTGCCTTCGCTCAATACGCGGCGCCGGTGGTGGACAAACCCCCGGGTGTGATTCATGACTGGGAATTTTTCTGGGCGGTGGCGGCACGTATGGGCAAGTCACTGACCCTAAAGTATTGGAGCTATGGGCTGGACTATGATGCCATCGCGGAGGGCATGCCCCTGAGCCTGGAACAAAAACCCGATCCGGAGGCCATGCTGCGGTTTTTGTGTAAGGACAGCCGGGTTTCCTTCGACCAGCTGCTGGCCAATCCCGGCGGTGTCCGTCCGCAGCTGCCCCCGGAATATGTCCACCAGGCGCCCAAGGATAATGGCGCACGGCTGGAGCTCTGTCCGGATGATGTGGCTGCTGAGTTGCGGGCGGTATGGGAGGAAACACCGGACACTGAATTCAAATATCTGCTCACCTGTCGCCGGATTCTGGAAGCCATGAACAGCGCCTACCGGGCGGCCCGCCGGACCCGGCAGCGGTATCCGGAAAACTGGATGTACATGAACCCCGACGACATGGCCGAGGAAGGGCTTGCGGACGGCGATAGTGCCAAGCTCAGCTCCTCAGTGGGTAGCATCGTCGGCAAGGTCAAGGCCGAGGAGCGCCTGCGCCGCGGCGTCATCTCCATGACTCATATGTTTGGCGCCATGCTGCCCGGCAATGATGAACAGCAGGGCGGCTATACCGGCCGTCTGACGTCACTGGAGGCACCTCTGGAAGCCATTAACTTTATGCCCCGGTTTTCGGGCGTGCCGGTCAATGTTGGGCCCGCACACTCAACCGCGGGCCAGGGGCGGGAAAACCAGTGACACCCTGGACACCCCCTGGCAATGAGTAATGGAGTAACCGGTGCGCACCACTAAAGTCATACCGGCGGCCATTGAATCTGAAATCCGCACCGATCTCGCGATCGTTCAGGTGATTCGCCTGGACTGGCGGGAGGACACGGCACTGCAGATTGACCCCCTGGAACACTTCCAGATAGACCTTTGCCTGAGCGCGAGGTTGCAAGGGATGCGAGTCTGTTATCCCGAGCAATGGGGCCCGGCCCGCTTCGAGCGGGTGGGTGAATTACTGTTGATTCCCCCCGGCAAACCGGTGGTTGCCCGCTGTGATTTTCCCCAAGGGACTGAGCACTACACGCACTCCTCTACCGTCATACGGCTGAACCCTGACCTTGTTTACCAATGGTCAGAGCCTGGCGACTGGGATGACGTCCGCCTCGAGGCGGGATTGGACATTGACGACCCGAGCATTTACTCCCTGATGGGCCGGCTCACCCGGGAGGCAATGGCCGCACCGGAGGCAAGTTCACCGGCCAGCAGTCAACGCCTGATAGACCTAATCGCCGAACAACTGGGGATCGAAATCAATCGCTACTTCCGCGGCCGCCAGGATCTGGAGTTCAAAGGCGGGCTCGCCACCTGGCGCCTGCGCCGGATCGACGAACGCACCCACAACTGGGCGCGCCACCGAGCATCGCCGAGCTGGCCGAGCTCTGCAATATATCCACGCGGCAGCTGCAGCGTGGTTTCCGCGTCAGCCGGGGCAGTTCAATCGGTCGCTACGTTGAACGGTGCCGCATCGAAAACGCAAAGCGCCTGCTGCAGCAGGGAACACCTATTCATCGTGTAGCCGGTATTCTGGGTTATACCTCCCACTCGAGTTTTACCAGCGCCTTTCGTCGCGCCACCGGTACTACCCCCGCCAGATTCCGGCAACGGGTGTGATCAGCCCGGGTGCCAGGGGGATTTTGTCGCTAAATCTGTGGGGCCCCATGCAGCGCAGGCGTAAAAACAGGTAGAATCATCGATCCCAACGTTCTTATATAGCCAGCCATACTATGCCTGAATCTCGCGATATCAACATACACTTTCGATTGACCAAGGCAAACCTGGCGATCCTGAGCCTCGTGGTACTGGTTATAAATTCTATACTATTGCTGGTGCTGGCCCTGATATTGAACAACTATGCCGTCACCATCGACATTATTGACAGGATGCAAGTCAGCCTTACCGAACCTTTTACACTGCAGGCAACCGTGGATGACTCGATGGACATCCCGATCCAGCACAAGCTTGATATTCCCCTGGACCTGAAATTGGATGTGCCCCTTGATACTGAGATCGCGATTCGGGACTCACTGAACCTGGATCTGATGGTCCCCATCAAAATGCGACTGACCGAAAAAGAACTCAAACTGCACAATATCGAAGTGCCCATTAAAACTGATATTCTGGTGGACGAGGTATTTCAGGTGGACACCGTGATTCCACTGGATACCACCATCAAAACCTACGCCGGATTGCCCATTAAAGTGAAAGCCGACGTGCCAGTGCGCTTGAACGTACCAATCCACGAAAGCATCCGCGTTAACAAGGTTCTCAATGTCCAGTTGAATAATGTGGTGCTGGATCTGGATGCCAAGGTACCCATAAAAACCACGGTAGCCATTGACCAACCGATAAGGGTACGTGGCACTTTCCCCGTTCATTTACAGAACAAGATCAATATTCCCATTGATGCAGTCATTCCGATTCAACTGGACCAGCAAATTCAGACGGTGGTTGATGTGGATCAGTCAATACCGATCAAAATGAGCCAAATCGTTATCGACTACCAATCCATCGGCGTCACCCGGCGCACGGGACAGTAAACCAATCCATCCGGATCAGCGATCATGTCGTTACAATCGTGGACACTGACACAATGATTCACCACATCATGGGTTTCGTCTTCACCACCTTTTTCATTGCTGAGAAAATCATCGGCGGCGGATTGAGCAGCGCAGCCATGTTGCACAGAGCTATCCCCGTTGAAGCACGGTACTTACCTGTACCGCTGGCAAATTACGCGGATTCCAGAATCCGGGTTAAATGACCGGCTGCGCAATGGGACCCTGCATGAAAATGCCCCGATTATGCCTGCGAACCTGAAGAATAATTTCTTCTTAATGCCATTATTTTTCTTTAATTGCCACTTTTTAGCTTATAGCCCCCCAACCAACGGGTAAAGTCGGAGTAGTCCATTAGCATACTCAATGAATCCGGCCGGGATACCCGGCGCCAATCAGTAACTCAGGAGAAAGCACCGTGGACTCAGTTCTAAACCTGCTCCAAGTGTCCGGCAATGCCGTCGTCTCACTTTGGATCGGAATATTTGTGCTGACTTCGCTACTGGCGGGCGCCGCACGTATTTCTGGTTACGTGAGGACCATGAAAATTCAACAGCGCCCGATCAGTTGGCGGCTGTTGCGTCACGAGCTGTTCTGGTCAGCCTGCAACGTGTTTTGCTCTACCCTGGTCTTGACTGTGTTATCCAACTGGCTGGTTCAGCAGGGACTGCTGGAAACGAACACGGCCGCGGCCGCCTGGTATGTGGTCGCGTTTGAGTTCCTGCTGTTTTTCTTCATTTTTGATCTGTATTTTTATCTGGTCCACCGGGCCCTGCACGTACAGCCTCTGTTTAACTGGATTCACAAAACCCACCACCGCTCGCTGAATCCCCGCCCCCTGAGTTATGCATCCATGTCACCATTGGAAGGCATTTCTGAGGGCTTGATCATTCCCCTCTTTCTGACCCTGTTTACAGTGCATGAAACCTCCACCTACTTCATTTTACCCTTCGCCTCCCTAATGGGTCTTTACGTTCACTGTGGTTATGAATTCGCGCCCCGCTGGTGGTACCAGGTGCCTGCTACCAAATGGCTTATTACACCCATGTACCACTCTCAGCATCACCAGTACTTCACCAGCAATTACGGCGCTTTTACCACGATATGGGACCGACTATTTGGCACCATGCGCGCCGATTTTGAACAGGATTTCAACCGGCTGAAAAGTCGCCGCGCTAATCCTGCCACGCAGGAGGCATCCTGACATTAATACGACAGAGACCAGAGTCGCCGTGGTAACCGTAGGAGGCAGTGGCATGGGAGCAGCGGTCTGCCACCGCCTGGCACGGGACGGCAGAGCCGTCGCTGTGTTGGATCTCCAGGCTGCCGCAGCAGCAACTATAGCCATCGCTATCAACGCTCATGGGGGTCGGGCGATCGCGATAACCGCGGATATTACTCAGCCGGAACAAATTCAACTGGCTGCTGAGTCAGTAAGAGCACAGCTCGTACCGATAAATATCCTGGTTAACAATGCAGGCGTGGAGGCTTTCAGCCCGTTTCGATCAATCAGCAATGACAGCTGGACCCGCATGCTAGAGCTTAACCTTACCGGCCATTTCAATGTTATACAGGCCATGCTGGGTGATATGATTGCCAGTGGCTGGGGACGAATAGTCAATTTCGCATCCATGGCTGCGCAAACCGGAGCGGCTAACATGGTCCACTATAGCGCAGCAAAAGGCGGGGTCATCGCAATGACCCGCTCACTAGCCCTAGAATTCGGGCGTCATGGGATAACTGTCAATGCAGTAGCACCCGGATTGATCAACACACCAATGGCACAACGGGCAATTGCCGCGGATCAGTTCCCGGTTCCATTTGAGCAAATGGTGCAGAGCTTCCCCATACCCCGAATTGGCGAACCCGAAGAAGCTGCCGCCGCCGTGGCTTTCTTTACTTCCGAGGACGCCGGCTACATCACGGGTCAATTACTGGGAATAAATGGGGGCACCGCTTTCTGAGCAGCCCTAATCATCCCGGCTGTTTTTGTCGGCCCTTTTGTACGCTCCTCATCACCATATAAGCCTGACAACAACTCGGTATTTTCGCGCATTCTGTATGTTATATACGATTTGTACGATATGTTTTTATCTCTAGACTAGGCTCTGGCAAAGGTTTTTGACAGGAGCATTCAACATGAACGACCTTCGACTACCGATAAACGAAGCGCGGGAAGTCCCGCTAAGCCAGATACTGGATATTGCCCTGCTGGACGGGGAGCTAGTGGTTCATGCGGTTAATTCTGTAACTTTTTCTTTGCCCGCTCAACCGACGCCAGAATTTGGCTGGCGGGCTTCGTCC
>MDSV01158723.1_pt1 | contig 10347 bp, 13 predicted proteins | sample 810851 | NCBI WGS metagenome assembly MDSV01 (sample SAMN05326640, study PRJNA326480) | marine metagenome | isolation source: seawater | place: Atlantic Ocean: North East | collected 2012
CTAAATACTAATAAGAATATACCAAACAGATTCTTTAAATTTTATGACGCATTTCCAACGTCACTAAGTGGATTGGAACTTGCATCAGGAGAGAGTGGTGAAGCTGTCGTATGTAGCGTAGACTTTAGATTTACGTATTATGAGATAGGAACCACTAGTTAAAAACAACTTTTCGTGATATAATTATAGTATGAACTTAGAAGAACTCAGAAAGGAGTGGTCTAAGGATTGTGAAATTGACGATATCGAACTAGATAAATCGTCTTTAGAAGTCCCTAAACTACACGCAAAATATCAAGAATTCTTGACCGATAATATATTGGTCTTGAAAAATCTAGAATTCCAATACAATACCCTGCTTAAAAATAAGTGGTTATGGTATAACGGAAAAATGTCTGAACAACAAATCAAAGAACTTGGTTGGGAAGACGACCCATTTGACGGTCTCAAAGTCATGAAGAATGATATGCAGGTATGGTATAACGCTGACCAAGACTTACAGAGAATGAGTGGTAAAGTAGAGTATCAGAAAATCATTATCAACTTCTTGAAAGAGTGTATGCAAAATATTACTTGGAGACACCAAACAATCAAAAATACAATCGACTGGCGTAAATTCATGGCGGGACAATGATACTCAAAAATTACATGTATACAGCACCCGAATACTTTACTAAAGAAGAGGTTGCACAAATTCATCAACATGCTAAAACAGTTCCTTTGGATATGGGTAGAACAGGTCATGGACAGGAAGACCCTGACAGTCCGCCCGAAAACGAAGAAGTTGGTGTAAACAATGAAATAAGACAATCGAAAGTAAAATGGTTTACTGCGCCTGGCCCATATCAAATGCCTGATAATATCAATGAAAAAATTCATGCGATAGTAAATCAAGGAATGTCTGAGTGTGAATGGAATTTTACATTAGACTTTGTAGAGAATTATCAGTATACAATTTATGAACACAATCCACACTTACCTACAGGTGATTTTTATACGTGGCATACTGACCATGGTGGTGAGATTCGGAATGATACAGGAATGCCACACCATAGAAAAATTAGTATGACTATACAACTATCAGACCCTTTAGATTATGAAGGTGGTAAGTTTCAGTGGTTAGAACCCAATCCACAATATGACAGAATAAAGTTTCGTGATAAAAAACTTGATATCGATTCAGCGATTAGAACATTACCCTTTAGTGCACAAGCGATAGGTTCAATTTGTTTATTTCCAAGTTGGGTATATCACCAAGTAACGCCAGTAACAAGAGGAACGAGAATATCAATCGTTGGTTGGTATAATGGCCCACCATGGACTTAAAAATCTCTAAAGTCAATGAAGTCTTTATGAAGATTTCGTGTGACGACTCAATTGCAAAAGACCTACACGATTATTTTTCGTTTAAAGTTCCTAACGCAAAATTTATGCCTTCCTATAAGAACAGACGTTGGGACGGTAAAGTTTATCTGTTTAGTATTAAAACCCACAAAATTTATATTGGTTTACTGCCATACATTGCTGAATTCTGTGACGAAAGAAAATATACTCATGAAGTAGAAGCGGACGTTGTTCAAAAAAATGTAATGAGTGAAGACGAACTTGTAGAGTTTATCGAATCATTACACCTTCCATTTGAACCTAGAGACTATCAAATAGACGCATTTAAAAAGAGTGTGGAGTATGGTAGGAAACTTTTAGTCTCACCTACTGCAAGTGGAAAGTCATTAATCATTTATATGTTAGCACGATACTATAATAAAAAGACCGTTGTTATAGTTCCGACTACTTCACTTGTTGAACAAATGGCAAAAGATTTTGTAGAGTATGGATATGATAAAAAGATTTGTAAAATTTATAGTGGTCAACCTGTGTTCGATTCAGAGATTACGATTACAACTTGGCAGTCTTTATCTAAAGCACCTGTTGACGTATTACAAAAATTTGAAGTAGTTGTTGGAGACGAGGCACATTTATTTAAAGCAAATGTATTAAAAGGTATCTTGGAAAAAATGAGAAATACTTCAATACGTTTTGGGACTACAGGAACATTAGACGGAACAGAAGTCCATAGGCTACAATTAGAGGGACTTTTTGGGCCTGCAAGTAAGGTTGTATCCACTTCTGACCTTATTGAAGAGGGGACTATTGCAAGTATCGATATTGATGTTATCATTTTAGAACATGAAAAAATGTCTAAGGTAAAGTATCAAGACGAAATGGAATACCTCGTAAGTAATGAAAAACGAAATGACTTTATATGTAATCTAATTTATTCACTAAAAGGAAATACGCTTTGTCTGTTTCAGTATGTAGAGAAACATGGATTCATATTACACCACATAATGAAAGACAGGGTAAAAAATTTACATTATGTTTATGGTGGAACAGATACAAAAGATAGGGAAGAGATTAGAGGGTTGGTGGAGAAACAAGATGACGCAGTTATCCTAGCTTCATACGGCACCTTTAGCACAGGTGTTAACATAAAGAAGATTGATAACATAGTTTTTGCTTCGCCTTCTAAATCAAGAATACGAAACTTACAATCTATTGGACGTGGATTGAGAAAAGGTAATGGTAAAGAATCACTTAGGTTGTTTGATATTGCAGACGATTTATGGGGAGACAACTACACATTACGACATTTAAAAGACCGTATAAATATCTATAACGAAGAGAACTTTCCTTACAACATTAAACAATTTAAATTATGAACTACCTAAATACTAATATGGACAACGTAACTTCACTAGCACCAAACAGATACGAGGTTGTAAAACTTAAAACTGGTTTGGATATAGTTGGTATGGTTAGAGATACGGGGGAAGGAATACACATTACACTTCCTATGATTTGTCAATTATCATTGACACCTACAAACGATACCTTATCAACTTTTATACCGTATGCACCTTTGAGTGCAGAACCAACTTTGTTTATTGGTAATGTTGATATTATTCACAGAAATAAACTTAACGAGCAATTCGTTAGTTATTATGATAGTGCATCTGCTAGGTGGTTAGAAATGGTAGAGAATGGAACCATACCAGTTAAGTCAGGTAAGGAATATTCAGAAGACATTAGAACCTATGTTGATAAAGCAATGAAGTCAATTATAGATGCAACAGGTGGCCCAATCACACCCGAAGAATTAAGAAGACTTGAAATCTTGGAAGACGAAGAGTTTGACCTAGAACAAGAATACGAACAACACCTTGTAGCAAAAGGTAAAAAAATATTACACTAATGGAAGAAGGAATGAAAAATTTTGACCACTTACTACACCAGTATTGGAGTTCCGATAATTCTAAAAAGGCAGAAGTATATTTAACTGACCATGGATATGGTTGTCGTTACTATGAAGACAAAGTATGGAAACAAGATGTTATCTATAAAAACCATTCAGAATCCTACGCAGAGTCGGCCGCCGAGAATTATGTGTTAGGAATTTTACAGTTATAAATAAAACGGAATAATATAACAATTAGTTATATTTCCTTATCACTACGAATTATAGGAGAAACCATGACCTCAATTGCATACGCAATGAAGAGCATGGTGCGAAGAGTTGATGGACTAAGAGAAAACAAAACAGTTTGTGTTTTCTGCGATGCGGTTCAAATGATAACATACATGTCTCTTCCTATTGCAATACCATTTATTATTATGTATTTGGCAATGAATCAATACTGATATAAGCTGCTCGGGCGCATTGCTATTATTACATTAGAATCTAGATTTGTCTAGAGGATTTTTCATAAATTATCAAAAAAAAACCCTCTTACAAATTACTAAGTAATATCATATAATGGATACATGACTAAACAGAAAAAACAATACACATACAAAGAGGCAACTCCTGAACAAATTAAGGAGTGGCATGAAACAGAAGGCAAATGGTGGGGCGACAGAGCATTAACATTTGTTGTAATTGCAAGTATACTACAATTTGGAACATTAATGTTCATGTTGTTTAATTTTTGGGTTATTGACTTAATGACGAACTAATAGGTATTCTAGTTAAATAAATACTAGAAAGCCTCTTACATATTAGTAAGTATTAACATATAATAGATACATGACTAAAAAAACCACTGATAAGAAACAAGCGGAACATTACGTAAATAATAAAGAGTTTACAGCTGCCGTTGCGGAGTATAATGCGTCCGTTAAACTTGCAGAAGAAAAAGGTAAACAACCACCAAGAATGACTGAATATATTGGTGAATGTATTTACAAAATTGCGACTCGCTTATCCACACGTCCAAACTTCATTAACTATACCTATAGAGATGAAATGATTTGTGACGCAATAGAAAACTGTTTACAGTATATCAATAATTTCAATGTTGAAAAATCTAACAATGCATTCGCATACGTTACTCAAATTTGTTACTACGCATTCTTAAGACGTATACAAAAAGAGAAAAAACAAGTATTCATTAAACAGAAACAAATCGAAGCAGCTGGAGTCACTATGGACGCATACACTACCATAGACGGTTCTCATGACCCAACATTCGTAAATACAAATGTAGAATGGATGCAAGAACACATGAATCACGTGGAATATGAACCACGTAAAAGTAAAAAGAAGGCAGGTAAAGCTAAGGCAAACCTAGACCAAGATTTGAGCAAAACAAACACTTAATGAAGATAGCTATTTTGAATGACACCCATTGTGGTGTTCGGAACGATATGGTTGAAATGTCTGAATACCAAGGACGTTTCTATGAAGAGATATTTTTTCCATATCTAGATAAACACGATATTAAACATATCATTCATATGGGTGATTATTTTGATAGAAGAAAATTCATAAACTTTGCGTCCATGCAAAGAAACATAGAACACTTTGTAAAACCTATGCAAGACAGAGGCATTACAATGGATTTAATTATAGGTAATCATGATACCTATTATAAGAATACCAATGAAGTAAACTCACCCGCCTTATTATTATATGGTCAACCAAACATAACTGTATACGAAGAACCTATAGTTAAAGACTATGACGGTTTAGATATCGCACTTGTTCCATGGATTAATAATGAAAACTATGCAGACAATATAGAATTTTTTCAATCCGCACCTGCACCTATTTGTATGGGTCACTTTGAAATAGAAGGTGCCATGATGAATCCTGCAATGGTGTGTTCACATGGATTAAGTGCAAGTTATCTTAAGAGATTTGAAAAAGTATACAGTGGTCACTTTCACCACAAAACAGATATAGAAAATATACGTTACGTAGGTTCTCAAATGCAATTCACTTGGTCAGATTTTGGAGACGAAAAATATTTTCATATTTTCGATACTGATACAAGGGAAATGTTACCTGTGCATAATCCACTAACAATGTTTGAAAAGGCATTCTATAATGATACTGAAAAAACTTTTGAAACAATTGCTAATGACGATTATGAAAAATACAGAGGGAAGTTTGTAAAAGTAATCGTAATAGAAAAGGAAAATCCTTATTGGTTTGATACTTTCCTAGACAAACTTCATGGGGTCAATCCTTTACATGTTTCAGTGGTAGACGATAATAAACATATGGATTTCTTTGACGATGAAGAGATAGAAAATATCGAAGATACATTAACAATTTTATCAAAGTATGTTGAAGGTCTAGAAATACAAGGTAAGAAAAAGGAACTAGACAAAATAATGAAGTCGTTATACCATGAAGCATTGGAAGAACATAACTTTTTATGATAAATTTTAAAATAGTAAGATATAAAAACCTATTATCAAGCGGTAACAAGTTTACCGAAATTAAATTAGACAAACATCAAACAACTCTTATCCTAGGGGAAAATGGTAGTGGAAAGTCTACACTTCTTGACGCCTTATGTTTCGGATTATACGGACGTGGATTTAGGAATCTAAAAAAAGACTTACTTATCAATTCAATTAACGGTAGAGACCTTATGGTTGAAATAGAATTCTCTATCGGCACAAAAAACTATAAAGTAATCCGTGGTGCAAAACCAAACAAGTTTGAATTATATCTTGATGATGTTATGTTGAATCAAGACGCAAACGTAAGAGATTACCAAGAACAATTAGAAAAACAGATTTTAAAAATGAGTTTCCGCTCATTTACCCAAGTTGCAATCTTAGGTTCTGCTAACTTTACTCCTTTCATGCAATTAAAAGCAAAAGAAAGAAGAAACTTAGTAGAAGACTTATTAGATATTTCTATCTTCTCTACTATGCAAGACATACTAAGGAAGAGAATCGCAACACATAAGAATGAAATTACTGAGACTGGTCATGACATAAAAATTATGGAAGAAAGGATTCATGGATTGAATGAACAAGTTAATGTGCTTCGTGAGGACAGAGATAAAAAAATCTCTAAGTATGAATCCACTGTTGGGGAGACCCAAGATAACATTAATCAACTCATGGAGAAAATAGATGAAAAGACGAAAGATGTGGTGGCGCAAACACGACTTATCGAGGATAAAGATTCTAAAGAAAATAAACTCACAGAATTGTTGGACTTGGAACGACAACTCGAAGCGGCTCGTAAGAAAGCAATTAGAGAAATCAAATTCTACGAACAAAACGATGAATGTCCCACCTGTGAGCAGGGTTTAGATGAAGAGCACAAGAAGACGCATATTAAACAGAAGGAGACTAAGAAGACGGAGTTGTCAAATGCACTCCAAGAGATTGAAGGACAAATCGGAAATTGTTCCAATAGACTTGAAGAAATCAGAGGAATCCAATCCGAAATAGAAGAAATTCAAAAGAAAATTAGTTTACTTCAAACTGAGGTAGTATCCAATCAAAAGTATATTTCTAAATTACAAAAAGAAATAGAAGATTTGAAAACAGAAGCTACTGCAGGTTCAGACGCAGAAACTAAAATCATAGATACAGAAGATAAACTTGAAGTTCTTTTACAAAAGAAAGAAAATCAAACTGAGACTTCTCATTACTATGATATCGCTTCAACTCTATTAAGAGACGAAGGTGTCAAACAAAAGATAATCAAACAATATGTTCCTATCATGAACAAACTAATTAACAAATATCTAGCACAACTAGAGTTTTATGTTGGTTTTGAAATTGACGAATCTTTTGAAGAGACAATCAAGTCTAGATTCAGAGACGTATTTAAATACGATAATTTCTCTCAGGGTGAAAAGATGAGAATTGACTTATCATTATTATTCACTTGGAGAAGTATTGCAAGAATGAAAAATAGTGTAAATACTAACTTACTAATTCTTGACGAGGTATTTGACAGTAGTTTAGATAGTGCTGGAACAGACGACTTTCTTAAATTACTAAATGGTATGCCTGAAAGAACAAATGCATTTATAATATCCCACAAAGGTGACGCATTATATGATAAATTTAATGACGTATTAAGGTTTGAGAAATATAAAAACTTCTCAAGAGTAGCGGAATAGATAAATAGTAGCATGAAATCATTCTCACAATTCACAGACAAAGTTACGGTAAGGAATCCCAAACATGTGATTCGTGAATTAACTGTATCTCCTCACTATAAAAATAAAAATGGTTTTAATCCTTTTTATGTTTTAGATATAGATACTGATAAGGACGTAAAACCTACAGTTGGTGCTGGACAAATTCTTTACAAATCTGTAGAAAATCCTAGTGGTGAATTGATAAAGAAACTTGGTAATGGTAAATACTATTTTCAAGTTGTAGTAGACGGTTCAGATACACCCTATTATGTTCAATCTACCAAGTCAAATGTAAAGTCACACTTTGGAAGTAAAAGTAGAAAAGATTCTACTGCTTCTTCTAATGTAAACGAACTACTAACTGTTCACTTCTTAATACACCCTGACCAAATTCAAAACCAATTTGATTTTGAAAAATGGGTTGCAGGACAGAGTGGCGGAACAGGGGTTCTTGCAGGTTCAGGTAAAGAAGTTACTTATGAAGATATCGTAATGTTATTAGACAAAGACGAAACTTCATTAAGAGATATTCTTATCGGAATGAATAATGCAAAAGCAGTTGCACAAGATTTAAAAGGTAGAACAATTAAAAATGTGTATTGGGTTCCAAGAGGTAAACCTGCAGGGATTGGTGGTAAGAATCCTTCGGACGTTATAGTTCAAACTGCAGATGGTTATCAAGGTTACTCAAACAAAATATCAGGTGGTGCAGACGCTACACCTAAAATTAATACAAACATAGTTGCATTCTATTCTAAAGTAGGTGACAAAGGACAAGTTGGTAGGATTCAATCTATGATTGATAATGCATGGAATACTGCAGGTTCAATGATAGACCCTAAAAGAAAAAATGCTTATAAAGCAATCAACTCATTCAATATCAAAAAAGAAAAGTTTAGTGAATCTGCTTCACAAAGAGCATTCGCTACTATCGCAAAGGAATTTGCAAAAGACGGTTTAGATTTTTATACCACTGATATGTATTGGCCTTTTAGAAATACATTGTTAGAAGACTTTTCAAAATATGTATCCTCACCAAAAAACTTATTATACTTTCTAAATACTATGGGTTACTATACGTATGATGACCCAAATGCAACCCCATGTCCTTATAAATTATTAATAGGCAGTGAAAAGGGTTCTACAATTAAAGAAGTAAGTGGTGACGATAGCACAAGACAAATGTTAATGTCAGATAACACACGTGACTTTAGTGGAATCAAAACGTCATATGACGGTAAACAACAGACTTTTAAATTATCGTGGACTTATAAACCTTTAAAGATTTCAGCTGAAATGCCAGTTGTTTTGAGAACAAGACAAGCAGGGGGTTGGGCAGGTAAGTCTTTATATATCACCAGTAGCGGAATAAAATAATATGTATGAATTAGTTGAAGAGGCTGCCAAAGTCCTACGGAATCCTACCGAAAAGTTTAATTTCGATAGTCCACAAACAGACGCAAAAGAATTACAAGACGGTCTTGTAGAAACCATGGAAAAATATGGTGGACTTGGTTTAAGTGCTAATCAAGTTGGTGTAGACTTAAGTGTATTTGTTATGCAAACACAGGACGAAGGAATAGTTGCATTTTTCAATCCTGAGTTAGTTCAGATATCTCAAGAGACAGAAATGATGAAGGAAGGTTGTCTATCTTTTCCTGACATATATATTATGCTAAAGCGACCAAAAGTAGTGGTAATGGATTACCAAACAGTTGACGGTGAAAAACGTTCAATTCAATTAGAAGGTATTGGTGCAAGATGTGTGCAACATGAAATAGACCACCTGAACGGTATTATATTTTTACAACGTGCATCACAATTAAAAATAGAACGTGCTCTAAAGGCAAGACCAAAAGAAAGAGCAAGAAGATTAGATTATGAAAAAAGAAGAGCAATCGCAGAAGAAATCCGTAGAGTTCAATCTGATTCAGATTCCCGAAGTAATAACGGAGAAGGAAGCGAGGGAACTGATAATGTTCCACAAAACGCATCCGCATCTGCTTAAAGAAGATTCAGCAGAACACTACAATAATAAAAAGATACCTGTTGAGAGTATTCAGACTCAATGGATTCGTAATTTAATCAGAAAACTTGAATTCTTGGTTGTCAATGAAGTATCTCACACTGTATTTCCTGAACAATCTGAAATAATGTTTCACCCTATTGGTTCCTCAATCCCTAGTCATGTAGATGTATATGATACAATGGAAGGGGAAACCATAGTTCCTAAATCAGAATGGGCTGCTGTAGTCTATCTGAATCAAGACTACAAAGGCGGAACTTTAAGGTTTGACCCATGCGAAGAACTTCCTATGGGTTTTGAATACCAACCTATCGCAAGAGAAATGGTAATCTTCCAAGGAATGGAGTTCAAACATTCCGTCTCAAAAGTATATCGAAACAATAGATATACCCTACCCATGTGGTTCACCACAGATTCTAATGACATTCGAGTCGAACACCCTATAATCTAGCTGTTGACAATGACACTCATTTAGTGTTAGCCTTATCTTGTAACTGAGAAAAGGAGTTAAATCAATGAGTTGCGAATATAGGGAAATTTTCCTTGAAGCCAAGTATGAAGAAGGACTGGCCAAGGGACTTTCAGAAGAAGAAGCAGTCGCATATGCACTACAATGTGCAGAAGAGTCTGAATAAAGTAAATGAGCTGTTGACAGTGACAGCACTTTTTTAGTAAGCTAGCCACATGAATGAGAAATTAACCACACAAAAAGACAATCTTGCAAGACTAATGGCGGGTGAAAACCTGACTGTAGTCCATAAAAGAATACCTACTGCATATTTTGACGTAAAGAACAGGGTTCTTGCATGTCCTATATTCAAGAATGATATCAGTCCTGCTTTATATGACTTGTTTATGGGTCAC
>MDSV01107968.1_pt1 | contig 10346 bp, 11 predicted proteins | sample 810851 | NCBI WGS metagenome assembly MDSV01 (sample SAMN05326640, study PRJNA326480) | marine metagenome | isolation source: seawater | place: Atlantic Ocean: North East | collected 2012
AACGAATCAAATTGATTATGTATAACACGTTTGATATTTACAAGTCATATTTGAATGAAACAATTAAAAATATTCATTAACTTAACAAGATTAAATAGACCTATAGGTTATTTGCTATTGTTTTGGCCTTGTAGTTGGGGATTGGCCTATGCTTATTCTTTAAATAAAAACATAGAAATTTTTCTATCTTATATAGTTTTATTTTTTTTAGGTGCAGTTTTAATGAGAAGCGCTGGATGCATAGTGAACGATATAGTAGATCGAAAACTAGATAAAAAAGTTAGGCGTACTAAAAAAAGACCTCTAGCTGCTAATTTAATATCAGTGAAAAGAGCTTTTTTATATGTCGTTGGTCTTTGCAGTTTAGCGTTTTGTATTTTGATTCAATTTAATCTTTTAACAATTTTTCTTGGACTGGCTTCAATGTTTTTTGCTTTTTCTTATCCTTTTATGAAAAGAATTACTTATTGGCCTCAACTTTTTTTGGGCTTAACCTTTAATTGGGGAATAATAATGGCTTATGCCTCTATGATTAATTATTTAAGTCTAGATATATTTGTAGTTTATTTTGCGGCCATATTTTGGACATTGGGTTATGACACAATTTATGGTGTTCAAGACATTGTTGATGATGAAATAATAGGAGTAAAATCGACATCAATTAAGTTTAAATCCATGTTAAAGAAATTTGTAATTATATGCTATTCTATAACTTCAATAATACTATTATTTTTCTTTTCATATAAAATGAGCACATTTTTCTTTTTAGTTCCATTATTAGCTTTTTTTTTAGCCCTATTTTATCAAATAATAATTTTTAAAAAAAATAATCCCAAAACATGTTTACAAGCTTTTAAAGTAAATAATTTTTCTGGATTTTACTTATTTTTAGCATTTTTAACATTCTCATTATAAAATGAAATTTCAAGAAATTAAATTAATTTTAAAAAGGTTATATAAAGATCATATCAATAGATATCTAAATAGAATTCTTTTATCGCTAATTTTATCTTTGGTGGTTTCTATAAGTACTTCAGCAATCGCTTGGCTGCTAGATCCTGCGGTAAAAAAAATATTCATTGAAAATAATCAGACTTACGCTTGGACTATTCCTTTGGCTATAATTTTAGCATTTTCGGCAAAAGGTATTTGTTTATATATTGCACGAATATTGCTTATCAAAACTGGTCAAGAAATATCAGGTGAGCTTCAAACAAAAGTGGCTCGTTATATTTTAGATACTGACATTGCATCTATTGAGAAAAAACATTCAGGTAAATTTATATCAAATATAAATTTTGATGCTGGGCAAGTAAATTCTCTGTGTAGTACAGGTATTCTTAATTCTATGAAGGACTCGTTAACATTAATAGCTTTGATAGGAGTTATGGTTTATCAAAATTGGAAATTAACTTTATTTGCATTAATAATGATGCCCTTGGCTGCAGGATTAGCAAAATCTCTTGGTAAAAGAATTGGTAAAGCGGTTTCTCAGGCTGGAGAAATCTCTGGACGTCTAACAGCGCAATTGTCAGAAATTTTAAAAGCATCAAAAATGATAAGAATTTACCAAAAAGAAGAGGTCGAATATCAAAAATCGAAAGATATCATTACACAAATGGTAAATAAATCAGCAAAGATTTCTTCAATTATTGTAAGAGCAACTCCTTTAATGGAAATATTAACCGGTTTTATGATTGCTGGCTTCATATTTTTCTCTGGCTCATTAATTTCTTCTGGAGAGTTACAAGTAAATCAATTTTTTTCCTTTTTAGCAGCAATGATGTTGGCTTATCAACCAATTAGATCGTTAGCGACCATAAATATGGTAGTATTTTCCGGTGCCGCAGGAGCAAAGAGAATTTATAATGTAATAGATCAACCAATAAAAATAAATAATAATAAACAGCTCCCTGATATAATAACCTCTGAGTGTAATATTAAGTTTTCAAATGTAAGCTTCAAGTATGAAAATTCAAATGATAAAGCTATTAGTGAAATTAATTTTGAGATTAAAGGTGGGAGTATGGCTGCATTTGTTGGTCATAGTGGTGCAGGAAAAAGTACTATAATAAATCTATTACCTAGATTTTATGACCCTCAAAATGGTCAAATTTATATTGATGGACAAAATACAAAGTCGGTAAACTTAAATTCTTTGAGAAAATCTATATCTCTAGTTAGTCAAGATGTAATACTTTTTGATAGTTCGGTGAAGGAGAACATTCTATATGCAAACTCGGAAGCATCAGATGAGGAGTTTATCAACTCTTGTAAATTTGCTGCAGCAGAGGAGTTTATAAGTGAATTACCTCAAAAACATGAAACAGTTATTGGTGAGAATGGGGTAAGGCTCTCTGGTGGACAAAAGCAGAGACTTTCAATAGCTAGAGCAATTCTAAAAAAATCCCCAATAATTCTTTTAGATGAAGCTACATCATCATTGGATGCGGAGTCAGAAGAAGTGGTCCAAAGTGCTATTAAGAATTTAACAAAAAATAAAACAACTTTAGTCATAGCACACAGATTATCAACAATACATAATGCCGATAAAATTTTTGTAATCAAAAAAGGAAATTTAATAGACTCAGGTACTCATGAGGAACTTATCAAAAATTGTGAATACTATAAACTATTGTATGAAAAACAATTAAAATAAAGATTTATGATTTTCTTTTACAGAATTTTAACTTTTTTATTGTTCCCAGTTTTTGTTGCAGTCATTTTTCTAAGAAAATATTTTAATAAAGAAGACCCTATAAGATTTAAAGAAAAAATAAATATTAACGAGTCTTTTTTTCCAAAGAATAAAAAAATTATCTGGATTCATGCTGCAAGTATTGGTGAAACAAATAGTGCTTTTCCTCTAATTGATAAGTTAATTAAAAACGATGAAAAAATATTTATTTTGCTTACTTCAACTACACTTAGCTCTAGTCAAATTGTTAATAAAAAAAAATTAGATAAAAATAGTTTTCAACATCGTTTTTTCCCTTTAGATGTCCAGTTCCTAGTAAATAAATTTTTAAATCATTGGAAACCAGAACTCGTAATATTTATTGACTCTGAAATTTGGCCAAACTTCTTAATGGAGATATCTAAAAAAAAAATTCCTTTAATGTTACTTAACGGAAGAATAACTATAAAAACTTTTAATCGTTGGAAATTGTTAACGAACTTATCTTTTAAATTATTTGGCTTATATAATTTGTGTTTGGCATCAAGCAAAGAATCAGAAAATAATTTAAAATCTCTCGGGGCTAAAAATGTAAAATTCATAGGTAATTTAAAGTTTTGCGCAACTGTAAATAGTGAAAAAAAATATAATGACTTAAAAACTATTTTTAACAATTCCCATATTTGGTGTGCAGCAAGTACCCATCCAGAAGAGGAAGAAATAATTTTAAAAACACATAATTTAATTAAGCAAAAAGGAATAAAGATAATTACTATTATAATACCTCGTCATATACATCGATCAAAAGCGATAAATGAAATAAGCAACGGTTTTCAAATCAAAAGCCAGATTATTAATAAATTTGAAGAGGTATCGAAAGAGTCGGAAGTCTTAATCATAAATTCCATTGGCGAAATGATCAATTATTTTCAAAATTGTAAAAGTATTTTTATGGGAAAATCATTATCTAAAAATTTGATTAAAGTTGGAGGTCAAAATCCAATTGAGCCAGCTAAATGTGGTTGTAAAATTTATCACGGTCCATATATATCTAACTTTAAAGAAATATATAATCTTTTGAAAGATAAAAAAATTGCATACGAAGTAAGTAATGAGTTCGATCTATCAGAAAGTTTAGTTAGAGATTTTAATAATAATAATGATAAAAAAAATACTGATGAACTTAATATTTATGGCGAGAAAATATTGAAATTAACTATTAACGAAGTTTTGAAATTAAAAAATGAAATTTAAAAAACCAAAATTTTGGAATAATATTAATTTTTTGTCTATTTGTTTGCTCCCATTTTCTTTAATAACATTAATATTTAATCATCTAAAATCACACTTCACAACAAGTTACAAATTTAAAATTCCAATTATTTGTGTTGGAAACGTTTTTATTGGCGGAACGGGGAAAACACCTTTAAGTATTTATATTTATAACTTGCTCAAAAAGAAAAAGTTTAAACCGGCAATCATAAGAAAGTACTATAATTCTCATTTAGACGAAATAAATTTCACAAAAAATAAAGTAAAACAATTTTTTTCAGACAAAAAAAGGTCTTTATCAATTTCAAAAGCAGATCAAAAAAATAATAACGTAATAATAATGGATGATGGTCTGCAAGATCTTTCAATTGAAAAAAATTTAAATATAATTTGCTTTAATAGTACTGACCTAATTGGAAATGGATTTTTATTACCTGCTGGACCTCTAAGGGAACAATTAATTAAAGTAAATAGCTGTCAAATAGCCGTGATCAATGGAAAACGTAATGCTGCTTTTGAAAAAAAATTAAAATTAATATCTGAAAATATCAAAATTTATCAGTCTAAATATGAAATTAAAAATTTTAAAAGACTTAAAGGAAAAAAATTACTTGCATTTGCGGGAATAGGAAATCCAGGAAATTTTTTTAGATTATTGAAAGATTATGGGTTAAAAACTAAAGATGAGATTTCTTTTCCAGATCATTATAATTATACAAAAGAAGAGTTAAAAAATTTGATATTAAAAGCAAAAGAAAAAAAATTAAAATTGATTACTACCGAAAAAGATTTTTTCAGAATTAAAAAATTAGGTTTGAAAAAAGTTGATTATGTTTCAGTAGGTTTAAAAATTATAAACTATAAAAGTTTTGAAAAAGATTTATTAAAAAATATATGAAAAAAAAAATTTATTATTTTATTCAATCACTTATTATTTATTTATTTTATTTAATATCTAAAATTATAGGTTTGAAATTAAGTAGAATAATATTTTCTTTTGTTTTTATAAAAATTGGGGATTTATTTAAATCTAAAAAAATTATTCTTAATAACTTGAATAAAATCAATCCTAAAATAAGCGAGTCAGAAAAAGAAATAATAATAAATAAAATGTGGTCTAACTATGGGAAAACATTTATTGAATACGTTTTTTTAAATACATTCAAAAAAAATTCTAGTCATATAAATATTACAAACAAAAATGCTATAGATAAAATATTAAAAAAAAATAAACCGGTAATATTTATATCTGGTCATTTTGCAAATTATGAATTGATGTCTATGGAATTGTCGAAGGCTAAAACTAAACTAGCAACAATTTATCGACCTTTAAACAATATTTTTTTAAATCCATTTATGGAATATCTTAGAAAAAATTTTGTATGTAAAAATCAAATAAAAAAAGGTTTGAATGGGGTTAAGGAGTCTTTAGAATACATGAAAAAGGGTTATAGCATTGCATTAATGGTTGACCAAAGAGTAAGTGAAGGTCCAAGAATTAATTTTTTCAATAGTGCAGCGCACACAACCACTTTACCTGCTCAATTATCCTTTCGCTTCGATTGTGATATAGTTCCCATTTATATTTCTCGAACTCCCGATGATAGATTTGAAATGGAAATATTGGATCCAATTAAAATTTCAGATAGTGAAAAAGAAAACAAAGAATTAGTTACTCAAAAAATTAATAAAAGTATAGAAAATCTAATTTTAAGAGACCCTAGTCAATGGATTTTAACGCATAATAGATGGAAGTAACCCTCAAAAAAATTCTTATTTTAATTTTTCGTATCTTCGCTTCACTTCTTCTGGTGAAAAATATGCCTCTTGAAGCTCGACATTCCAATAATTTAAATTTTCAAGAGCAATTTTTTTTTTTGAAATAGCACACTCGACGTAATCACCTTTTTCAATAATTTCAAAGGTGTTAGCTAAATATTTTAACTTTGCTTTTATTCCGCTCATAATTAAAGTAATATATAACAAATCTTTAAATATGAATATTGCTTTAATTGGTAGCGGAGGTCGTGAAGATGCATTATGTAGAAAGCTTAAAGACTCAAAAAAAACTAATAATATCTTTTGTATTCCAGGTAACGCCGGAACAGCAAAAATAGCAACTAATCTAGATATAGATTTTCTTAACTTCAAATTATTACTCAAAACTCTAAAATATCACAAAATTCAATTAGTTGTGGTAGGTCCAGAAGAACCTTTGGTAAAAGGTATAGTAAATTTTCTTGAGAAAAATAAAATTAGAGCTTTTGGTCCCAATAAATTTGCTGCCCAACTAGAAGGTTCAAAAGCATTTATGAAATTAATTTGTAAAAAATACAAGATACCTACGGCAAAATTTAAAATTTGTAAAAATAAAAATGATTTTAAAAATTCAATAAATGAATTTGACATGCCAGTTGTTGTAAAAGCTGATGGGCTTGCAGCTGGAAAAGGTGTCGTAATTTGTAAAACAAAAAAAAGAGCTTTAGAAGTTTCTAAACAAATATTTAAAGGTAAATTTAAAAGTTCAAAAAAGGTTTTGCTAGAAGAGTTCTTAAACGGAGAAGAAGCAAGCTACTTTTTAATCGTAGATAAAAATAGTTTTATTAATTTCGGAACTGCTCAAGATCACAAAAGGGTTTACGAAAAAGAAAAGGGACCTAATACTGGTGGTATGGGTGCGTATTCCCCAGCTCCAATTATTAATAAAGAATTAGAAAAAAAAATTATTCAAAAAATTGTAAAGCCAACTTTACAAGCTTTGAATGACAATAAACAATTCTATAGAGGTTTTCTATATGTGGGATTAATGATTAAAAATAAAGAACCTTACTTAATTGAGTACAACGTCAGAATGGGGGACCCCGAGTGTCAAGTTATTTTACCTAGGCTTAAAACTAATTTACTTAAAATTATTAATTATTCCTTAATGAACAAATTAAGAAAAATTAAACTTAGTTGGGAAAAAAATAAATGTATGACAATTGTTTTATGCTCGAAAGGATATCCAGGAAGTTATTCCAAAGGTAAAATTATAAAAATTAAAAAGATTAAAGACAAAAAAGAATTATTTATTATACATGCAGGGACTAAGAGATATGATAAAAATATTTACTCTACTGGAGGAAGGGTTTTAAATGTAGTAAGCAAAGGAAATGACTTCTATCAAATAAGGAAGAGGATCATCAATTTGATTAAAAAGATTAATTGGAAAGATGGTTTTTATAGAAAAGATATTGGTTGGAGAGTTATAAAGAAATTATGAGAATAATAAGTGGGAAGTTTAAAGGAAAAAAAATATCTTACACTAACATATCAAATACTCGGCCACTTAGAGATTACGTTAGAGAAAATATTTTTAATATTATTGCTCACGGAAAAATGATAAAATTTAATCTTGAAAATGCAAATATTTTAGATTTATATTCCGGGACTGGTTCGTTTGGAATTGAATGTTTGTCTAGAAATGTAAATAACGTTGTTTTTGTTGAGAAAGATCCACTGGCCTTTTCAGTTTTAAAAAAAAATATATCAAATTTGAAATTGATTAATAAATCAAAGCTTATCTATCAGGATGTTAAACATTTTGTTGAAAAATCCGATGGGAAAAATAAGTTTGACTTATTTTTTTTAGATCCTCCATACAAAGATACATCCTTTGTTGAAATTATTGGTCTTATTAAAGAAAAAAAATTATTTTCCAAACATCATAATATAATTATTCATCGAGAAAAAAAATGTGAAGAAGAACTGAGTAAATTTTTAAAAGTAGACTTTCAAAAAAACTATGGTAGATCAAAAATTGTTATCGGATCTTTTTAAATAAACTTTTCTTTATTAGTATCTTTAATTGTTCTACAGCAGGTTGGTTAAATGGATTTACTTTCAGATTTTCACTCATAAATACAGTTTCTAAAATGAAATAAGAAAATAACTCACCTAAAGTTTCTTCATTTTTTTTTTTTATTTCTATAGATAAAAAAGGTATTTTTTTACTCTTGAGAAGTGAAATCATGGATTTTTTTTGATTTTCAAGTAACCCGTTCATATTGGTGTTGTTGAGCATATCAATAAAAAGGCCTTTATTTTTTTTAAGCTTATTTTTTTCTTTTAATGAAAAAATATAAAAAAAATTATCTTTAGGTCCGTCTAAATAAAGTTGTAGCAGACTGTGATGATCTCGTGGAGCTACGGATACAATAGGCATTATTCCTTTTCCTTTCTTTCCTAAACTTTCAGCTATTAGTTGTTGGCACCATAATAAAAAATGTTCTAAACCTTGACAATAATTTAACAAAACTAAAGAATTAATTTTTTTTGAATTGTATATTTTTGATAAAATAATTAAATTATTAATTAATATAAATTTTTTTTTATCAAGAAAACTTAAAATATTTTTTTTAAATTTTCTTATGTTTACACCCATAAAATAACAAGGAACTAACGCTGTTTCAGAAAAAATAGAATATCTGCCTCCTATATAATGTCGATGAGCAATAATTTTTATTTTTAATTTTTTTGCAAATACGTTTAAATGATTTTTTTTATTTTCAGTAATAATTAAAGTATTTTTTTGATTAAAATTAGCTTTTTTTTTAAGGGAATTAATTATAGATAAAACTTCAATAGTGTTTCCTGATTTTGATATAATAATAAATAATGAATTTTTTAAATCTTTTAATTTATTTAATTTATTTATTTGATTCAAATCAAGATTATTAATAAAAATTAATTCTTTTTTTGACTCTTTTTTTAAAAAGCAGTTTATTGCTTGTGATCCTAATATTGAACCACCAAATCCAATAGTAATAATTCTGTTAAATTTTTTATATTTTTTTAATTCAGAAAAATTGAAGTTTAATTTGAAGTTTTTTGAAAAAGAATGAAATACATTTCTTTTTTCTTTTACCTCTTTTTGAGTTTTCTTTATTAAATTAAAAAATATCTTTTTATTTGGCTTGTTTAAGTTGTTAATTTTATCAGCTGGTATATAGCTTTCAAAGTTAATATTTTGTTTTGTGGACATTAATTTTTTCTGATCTCCTCAAGAAAAATATTTTCCAATTCAGATTTTTTTCCAGGTTTTTCTTCCTCTACCACTGCTTCCAAAATACTTCTGTTGTTTTTTTTGATTTCACTTTTAGACCTTGGCTTTGGAAGCTCACCCATTTTTGGAGGGATCGATAAAGGTGCTCTTTTTTCTATTAAAAATTCATCAGTTGACTTAGATTTTTCATTTCTTAATGCTTTACCAGCTTCACTAAAAGAACCACACGATGCCAATAGAAATAGTAGAGGTATAAGTTTAATTCTCATTTTTTTGTTTTTTAAATACAAGTTCATTTAATATCATGAATATAATACCTAAAGATATAAAAATATCTGCAATATTGAAAGTGAACCAATGAAATTCTTTAATATGAAAATCTATAAAATCCGGCACTGCTTTAAAAATAATTCTATCATATAAATTGCCTATTGCACCTCCAATTATAAATGAAAAAAATATCTTTTCACTAACACTAGATTTAAACATAAGAGACAATAAAATTAGTATTATAAAAGATATGAAAATAGATAAAATATTATAAAATATTCCATCATTTAAACTAAAAAGCCCAAAACCAATTCCTGTGTTAAAAACTAAGTTTAAATTTAAATAATCATTAATAAATATATATTTTTCATTTTCTAAGAGTTCTAATATTATATTTTTTGAATATCTATCTAGAAGAAAAATAACAAAAATTGTGAATAGAAAATAAATATTTTCTTTTTTAAATATCTTTTTTTTTATATCTTGATAATTAATCAGAGTTTACTTCCTGCTAAATTTGAACATCTTTCACATTTGTTCTCTAATATTTTCCAGCATCTTTCGCATTTGCTTCCCTTAGCTTTGCTTACCTCAATTTCAATTCTATCTTGCTCTGATAATTTTTTTTCTGCTTTGGATACAATAAAATACTCAGCTAAATCTATGTCATTAAGCAACTCAAACTTTTCTTTGTTTATACTTAATTTAATTTCAGCCTCTAAACTTGAGCCTATCTCTTTACTTGTCCTTTTTTCTTCTATTGCAATATTTATCTCTTGTTTAATCTTAAATAAATTAGACCACTTTTCATTTAGTTTATCATTTTTCCAGTTATTAGGTATTTTAACAAAATTATTTTCATGAATACTTTCATTTTTTTTATTTACTAAACTATATATTTCTTCAGTTGTAAAAACTAAAATTGGCGCAAACCACTTTAATAAACTTTCTAAAATAATATTAAGAACCACTACGCAATTTTTTCTTTTCTTTGAATTTATGCTATCACAGTAAAGAACATCCTTTCTTATATCAAAATAGAAAGAGGAAAGATCCAGGGCACAGAAATTCAGTAATTCTTTA
>MDSV01056267.1_pt1 | contig 10345 bp, 8 predicted proteins | sample 810851 | NCBI WGS metagenome assembly MDSV01 (sample SAMN05326640, study PRJNA326480) | marine metagenome | isolation source: seawater | place: Atlantic Ocean: North East | collected 2012
ACATATTATGGAAATTTTTTAATTGTTCATGATAATAATAAAAATTCTCTTGAAAATACCGTTCAATGAAATAGAATTCGCTAACGTGTGGAATCCAAATGTGAGGATAATATTTTGTATAAAATTTTTCCATCGTCATATCTTTCTCATAAAACTCACGGTTCTCTGATTCTACTGATATATAACTAAAATTACAGTCACTCATAATAATATTTTATCATAGAAGAAATTAATTCGAACCATGCTACACAAACATCTATCTATATATTTGTTTTTAATTATACTCTATGACTCAAATACTTGCTCCAGGACAGGTAAACAATCTTTTCGAGAAAAAAGTTTAAAGGTAGAAAGATGTGGTAAATGAACAAGCGTCTTATCTGCGCTATCTTTGTATCTTGTAATTTTAATGTCTCCCCAACCTGAATCAAAAATTTTTTCTTTTTTAAAATCAGAAATAGAAATCATGTTTTTTGCAACATCATTGCCAACGCAAATGAACAAATTAATCTTATCTAGAGTTTTATGCCAGAAATATTTGCCCAACATTAGACCTGCATTCTTCTGATCACGAGAAAATGAATTCCATGATTTACCTCTAAATGGGCAAATTGTGCCAGCAAGAATATCTGAGGGATTTTTATTGAGAAGTTTACATAGTTCTAAAAATTGATAAGTTATAGGGGATTTGGTGGTATGCATTTCTATTTCATATGAATTACCTCTCTCATCAGATAACAATCTCATATCTGCCTTATCAGGCATATTACTACCAGGATTTAATGATATAAATGCAATCGAGGAATGATTAATAGTTGACCATGGGCAATAAAGCAATTTGTATCCTTCATTAAAATTATACTTGATTTCAATATCTAAGATTTTATTTTCAATTTCATCTTTATCCATTTTAGTATTTTTATATGAGAAAATGGTAAATGCAAGTAAAAAAAAATACTGTTTTATCGTGAAAAATAATTATAGAGTATCAGTTGGATTCTGATTGGTGTATTAGAGTTTATTTATTTTTGTCTTCTTTTTAACCAAGACACCGCTTCTTTTACACTTAACTCATTAGTTATAGGTCCAACTCTCAGATAAAGTTTTCCCTTAACATAAGCAACCATATCATTAGGTAATGGTTTACAGTTTATCCTACATATTATTTTTTTAGTCGAGTTTTTATCAGTAGGAGTAACAGTTCCAAATTGAAATTTGATATATTTTTCAATCAATTCAAATTTATCTATAAACTTCCTCATTTGTAAGAGAATGTGCCTTTCAAAGTGATCATTGTTTTTATAGTTATAATCTTTTTCAATACCAGTAATATCACCATTATCTTCAATACCAATCATAAGATTCCCACCCCGCTCATTTAAAAATCCTGCGATTGCTTTTAAGTTATTTTCTACCATATATCCTTTTTTAACTTCTGGGTTTCCTGAAAAGGTACTTTTTCTTTCATGTGTGCGAGATTCTTCTTGTTCAACTAAATCAAGAAAATCATTATTGTCTTTTTCTTTTAAGACATTAAAGTCTTTCATTCTTTTTTCAAAATTAGGTGGTCTATAATTGTATAAATGTCTAAGTTTTTCATCAGGTTCATCTTCTAAACTTGAAATAAAATGTATAATATCCGTATCAATATATTTTTGATGTTTTATTTTTCCACAATAAAAGTACTTTTCATTGAATATTTGATTTTGGAACTCATAATCATCTTTATGAACATATTCTCTAATGAATAAAAGGCATTGATATATTTTTGATGTAAAATCTTTTATTAATGGACTATCTAGATTCATATCAATGGGTCCGTCCCAGCAAAATATATTTTCATCGATGTCAAAATAATCGCAATGTTTATATCCGAATATGTTCCTTTCATCTGTTTTCATTTTTTTGATATCTATGGGGGTTTCGGCGGGGAATTCTTTATCAAGTGTCATGAGAAGAATTAAATGGTTATTTATTTTTCCTATTCCGCCATATATATTTTCAATTTCTGATGTATTAAATAATTTATCTAATTCTTTCTTTGTGTATTTTTTTCCAATAATTAGATCGGTTGGTAGTTTATCGTATATATCAATCATTATACAAATATGTAGTTACATTATAAAAATATACCACAATGAATATAGTGTTAATATATAAAATGTGGGATTTATGTACACGAAGTCTTCAAAATCCCTTTTTCGCAAGAAAGTATCGGTTCGAGTCCGATCAGTGGTATTGAAAACTTATATAAGATTATTTTTTTTCTAGTGTGGTTAGAAACTCTTCTATGTCCTCTAAAATTTGCGGATGCATCCAGGGAGAGGACTTATCAAGTTTTTCGCCAGTATGAGCAATGACTCCTTGTAGCATAGCATTCAACCAAATTAATGCATTATCATTTTTGTCCAATCCTAATGCCTTATTTTTATCTTTCTTTATTCTTTTTGGGTTGGGGTTTGTGTATCTTTTACCTACACATGATTCTATAGACGTTCTTGTTACGACTCTAGAAAAATATATCTGGTCATTTTCTTTAATTTCTTCTAATTCTAGAATGATATATGAGAGTTTTAATTCTATGCATTTATTTTCATATTTATCTACGTTAGATGAATAAAATCCTGTGTAATTATCTCCTGTACCATCATCTTTTGTATTAGCAATATTAAAACCAAATAACTCAGATAATTTTATTGCATCCTCGTTCCAAGCACGCATATACCACCCGTGTTGAATCATTACCAAGTCTGGTTTAAATTCACGTTTTAACTCTTTATGAATATCAACAATTTTCATGTTATTAATCAACAGACACTTTTCTTCTAACTTGATCCTATATTTTAGAGATTTTTATTATATTATATTAGCATTATTTATATAAAATACTCAAACATGACTCAAACATAAATTTCTGATAGTCTATAGAGTAATAAACAAAGGGGTTGTAGAATCAAACGATTAATTCAAAATCCGATTCTCGCAAGAGAGTTCCAGTTCGATTCTGGATATCGGTATTAGTTTTTTGTTAATATTGGGATTAAGGCATTGAATGTCTGAGGTTAATCATGGATACATTTATTGAAATAATACTCTTTAGCATTTACACATTTTTTTTCTATTATATTGCAATAAAATTTTTTAAGTTTGGAGAATTACTTGAAAAGAAAGATATTATTAAAGAAAAAACTTTAGATATTGTTCTAGCAATATTCTACTTAATTCTTCTCGGTGCATACATCATTATCTTAGAAACTATCTAATCATAGGAATTAAAAATCCTTTTTAAGAATCTCTAATCTTTCATAGACTAAATTTTCATCTAATTTTTCTTTACGAATAAAGTTTCTTAAAGTTGAATTGCTTTTACTTAAGTTACATTTTGTACAAACAAAAACAAGGTTTGATTTAACAGATAACCCACCTTTTGATATTGGGTAAATATGATCTAGATGAGCATCTGTTTTATATAATGTTACACCACAGTATGGGCAGCAATTAAGTTTTTTGATTTGAGATTCAATATCACGATATTTATTTGCTTGTTTTCTTTTTTCTTCTTCTTTATCGACTACTCTTGCCTTTAATTTATTTACTTCTTCTCTTTTTTGATCTTCATGTAATAGTCTTTGATCTAATTCTTTACGTACTGTATCTACACTCCAAACTTTAGTCTCTACCCTGATTTTTATACCTTTTATAGAGATATATGGATCATATTTTTTAAAACTAGGAATTGGTTTTTGAATTTGGTTAATTTCGCTTATAACTTTATTAACTTCTTCGTTATAACGTTCATAAGTTTCAACATATTGTTTCCACAGTGCTACCTCGCTTCTTAATCTGCTTGGAAACTTATTGCCGTTACCTGCATCTACTGAATCTACAAGACCCTCAAAGAAACCTAATTCGTGACCTAGCAGTCTTGAGTTATATTGATCGAATGACTTTCTTGTATACTCACCCACTAATGAGGATAGTCTGTCTCTTTTTATATCTAATGTACGAGTTGCATTTAAATTTTCTCTTTCTATATTTTTACACTCTCTAGCGTGATTCATATACTTTTCATTGTAAGTATTTAATGATTTTATAACTTTTTTTAGTTCAGGGATGCTGAGATCTTTTAAATTTTTTAAAACATTCTTACTTTTTTGATATCTAGGGTATTTACGCCAAACCATTATAAAAATATATCATAGATATTTATGCTGAAATACCTATAATGTGGGGTTAGTGAACTCGAAGTTTTCAAAACCTGCTCCTTCGGGTTGAGGGTTCGAGTCCCTCCCACGCTAAATAATAATTAACTCGCAATCGATAATTCATTGGAAGCAATTTCTGCTTGAGATAAAATTAAATTTACTGCTTCTTCCTGTTTATCAGGAGGATACTTATATTTTTTAAGTAAAGTTTTAATAATTAGTCTAATCTTTGCACGCACAGATTCTCTTACAGACCAATCAACAGTTATATTTTTTCTTAACTTCTCAGCAACTTCCCTCGCAATTTCAACAAGAACTTCTTCAGACATTAACTCTTCAGCAGATTTATTATTTAAAAGTGCATCATAAAAAGCATTTTCTATTGGATCTAGATTTAATTTTTCTGATTTCTCAATATCATTTTTAAATTCTTTTGCCATCTCAATTAACTCTGCTATAACTTTTGCTGCTTCTATCGATCTATTTTGATATTTAGATAATGCATTTTGAAGAAGATCGCTGAATTTTCTTTGTTTCACAATATTAGTTCTAAATTTTGATTTTACTTGGTCGTTTAATAATTTTTCTAAAAGTTCAACTGCTAGATTCTTATGAGGCATATTCTGAACTTCTTTTAAAAATTCTTCCGAGAGAATTGAAATATCAGGTGTATCTAGTCCTGCTACCTTAAATATATCTGATACTTCATCTGCAACTAATGATTCAGAGACAAGTTGTTTTAGTTCAAAGTCAGTATCTCTAAATTCCCCTCTTCCTCCTTTTCGATTTGTTTTGATTAATGGTGCGCGTATTGCCTGATGGAATGCAACTTGATCAGCATATTCTTGTGCTTCTTGCATCGCACCGCAAAGCGCAAATGCACGTGTAATGGCAAGAACAGTATCACAATATCTTTTTCTACCATCTTCTTGTTCTAAAATATGATCAATACACTCAGGTAATAGTTGTAATGCTTTTTCTCTAAAATCTGACCAGTCTATTGGATGCAAAATGTCTCTTGCGACCATTAATTTCTCTTCAAGAATCATTAGTGCCTGACTTGTGTCTATTGTAGGTTTACCTCTCCCTTTTGCTCTACTATAAGTTGCAAGCGCCTCTTTAAGTTGAGGAGCAATACCAATATAGTCAACAATTAAACCTCCTGGTTTATCTGCAAACACTCTATTCACTCTTGCGATTGCTTGCGCAAGATTTGCTCCTTTCATTGGTTTATCAACATACATGGTAGTAAGACACGGGGCATCAAAACCCGTTAACCACATATCTCTTACTATAACTATTTTTAGTTCATCTGATGGATCTTTAAATCTTTTTTCTAGAATCTTCTTTTGCTCTTTTGAAGTATGATGTCTCTGCAAGTGCTGCTCATCTGATGCAGATGCTGTCATAACTACTTTTATACTACCTTTCGTGTGATCTGAATCATCCCAATCAGGTTTAAGTTTAATTAATTCTTCATATAATCTTGCACAAATGTCCCTGCTCATACCAATAATCATTGCTTTACCAGGTTGAGTTTTACAACGAGTCTCAAAATGATTAATTAGATCCTTTGCTATTTGTTCAAGTCTAGGTTGTGCGCCAACCAGTGCTTCAATTTGAGACCATTTGGTTTTTGCTTTTTCTTGCTCTTGATCATCTTCGATTCCATCTTCAAAGATATCCTCTACCTCATCATCTATAACTGGTATTTTAGATTCATCTAGTTTTATTATTGCAAGACGAGATTCATAGTAAATTGGAACAGTTGCCCCATCTTCTACTGCTTGTTGAATATCATAAACATCTACATACTCCCCAAAGACTGCCTGAGTATCTCTATCATCTTGAGAGATTGGCGTTCCAGTGAATGCAATAAATGTTGCATTGGGTAGTGCATCTCTCAGTGCTCTTGCAAGACCATATTTTAGTTGTCCAGTTTTTTGATCTATTATACCTTTGAATCCATATTGAGTTCTATGTGCCTCATCGCACATAACAACTACATTGTGTCGATCTGTTAAAACTGTAAATTTCTCTTCGTCTTTTTCTGTTTGAAATTTCTGTATTGTTGTAAAAATAATTCCGCCCGAGGGTCTATCTATAAGTAACTCTTTTAATTCTTTAATAGAGTCTGCCTGCTTAGGTGACTCTCCTAACAAATCTCCTGCATCATTAAATACTCCAAAAAGTTGTCCGTCTAAATCTTGACGATCAGTTACCATGACTATTGTTGGATTACCTAGTCGAATATCAGATACTATTCGTCCTGCAAGACAAGTCATCTCAAGACTTTTCCCTGCTCCTTGTGTATGCCAAACTACACCACCTTTTTTGTTTCCATCAACCTGTGATGCATCAACTACTTTCTCTAGTGCTTTTTGTACTGCATAGAATTGATGATAACCTGCAATCTTTTTAATAATAGATTCATGATCTTCAAAGATACAGAAATATCGAATGTAATTAAGAAAGGTTTCTTTATTAAATAATCCTTTTATTAATGTTTCTAAATCTTGATATTGTCCTAGTGGGTCAACAGTTTCACCATCAATAGTTCTCCATCTCATAAATCTTTCTTCTGTTGCAGTTAAAGAACCCAGTCTTGCCTGAATGCCATCAGAGATTACTAAAACACCATTCGTATTAAATAGATCTGGAATATTATCTTTATAGGTTTGAAGTTGATTATAAGCAGACCAAATATCTGCTTTTTCATCAGCAGGATTTTTAAGTTCAATTACGCCTAAAGGTAATCCATTAACAAATAATAAAACATCAGGTCTTCTTAATCTTTGATCTCCCTGTATCTCAAATTGATTAACAACTAACCAATCATTATTATCTATGTTCTCATAGTCTATCAATTGAAGTTGACGACCTATTTCTTCGTTATCATGCATATAAGTAACTTTTAATCCTTTGGTCATCCATTTATGCATTTCACGATTACAACTCAATAAACTAGGTGTATTTGGATTTAGTATTTGAGTGATAGAATTACTTATAGTCTGAGAAGATATGTTAGGATTTATTTTAACTAAAGCAGATCTTAGTCTATCTTCTAATATAATTTCTCTATAGTCATCTCTTTCAGGATTATTTCCTTCAGGAGCAATATCATATCCATTCTTATATTGATAACCAAGTTCTTTAAAGAACTCTATACTTTGTAATTCAACTTGATCTTCATTGATTAGTGACATTATGGATTCACCTTATCAATAAGTTCCTGTGCATCAGGAATTTTTAGTTCACCCGATATTAGTTTTGGTAACAATGCATCTCTTATATTAGAAAGAACTTTATTTTCTTGAATATTTGTATATTTCTTTATGTGAAAATCTGACACTGTTTTGTAAAATAAGTCTATTACTTGATTTTTTGGTTTGACTAACAGGAGATTACCAATATCTTCTGTCTTAAGTGTAGTTTGACCCGTTGACCCCCGTGATAAGTTAATTATCTCATTTTCTCTTCTACTAATACTCTGGTATACATATAAACCATGACTCTTGTCTTTGCCTCGTATAACAGAGATGCAACCATCAACCACTGCTTTTGTATGATGTTTTATAAATAACGTAGATCTTCCTAAAGTTCCAACACCCATGGAATTTAATAAAATATCAAAATTCTCAAGAAAACGATCTTCCATGATTTTTTTATATTCACTAAACCTGCATAAATCGAAGTTAATCTCTAAATTTCGTATACATTTTTGATTGATAACACAGTATGACTTATTTTCTGTATATTTTGGTGATATGCCTTTCTGAATCCTAGAACAAAAATCTTTTATTTTAGATGCTTTCCATCCTTTTGGAATCTCTCCTAACTCAGAGTCTTCAAAAGAATCAGGAAATAAATCACTAATTTCTTCTGATAGTCCTGTAGGTCTTCCCTCTGCTTTTGCTCTTACTGGATCAAAGTCTATAAACCAAGATTTGAAGAGTGTCTTTGCAATCTCTTCAAGTGTTTCATTCATTTCTTGATTGAGTTCTATTTTTTTATCTATGCGTGACAAGATAGACTCAACTTGACTCTGATAATGTAAAGCAGGAAGTAATAAGTCTGTCTCATAAAAATCATCTCTAGATAATGAAGGTACGCTTGTTCCGCTAGCGAGTTTCTTTATATTATAATGCTTTAGCGCGTAATATGCCCATTTTGAATTTAGTATAGGTTTTGTTTTTAAAAAAAATGCAGTATCAATTACAAAAAAAGGTTTGTCAGAATAATAAACATCTAATGTTCCTTTCCTTGAAACAATTACACCTTCGTCTTGATGATATTGAGAATGAGTTCCTATTATCCCTGCGCTTCCGTAAACTGCATAATCGTTATCTTCATTCTTATAATCTCTTAGACCTTTGCCATATTCTAGTGTACATACATCTGACCATTTTTTTTTAATAAAATTACTCATCACTAATTTTTAGAAGATCTTTTTCTATTTGTTTATATAACTTTGAACCATCTTGCTGTAATTTGTTAAGTCGAGATTTTAATGATTTTAGACGTTCATGAGAATCAATATTATCAGTCTCCTCATCTTTAAAACCAACATATTTTCCAGGTATTAATGCATAGTTGCTTTTTTCTATCTCTTTAGTTTTAGAACTTTTACAGAAACCTTTAATATCCTCATAACCCTTCCCCTTTCTCCAGGATAAAACTGTGTTGGCAATCTTTTTAATATCTTGATCAGTTAAAACTTTTAATATTCTTGTTTTCATTACTCCTAGATCTCTTGCGTCAATAAATAATGTTTCATTGCTCCTATCTCTTCCGTTTTTGGTTTTATCATTTGTTAAAAACCATAGACAGACAGGTATCGTTACATTAAAAAATAAGTTTGATGGTAGAGATATCATAATCTCAACTGTATCTTGTTGTATCATTGCTTTTCTAATATCTCCTTCACCGGATGTATTAGATGCCATTGAACCGTTTGCAAGGACTATTCCTGCCTGTCCCCCTGGTGCAAGTTTCCACAATATATGTTGCAACCACGCATAATTTGCGTTTCCTGGTGGAGGTGTTCCAAATTTCCATCTTGGATCATCTTGATATTTTTCACCACCCCAATCTGAAATATTAAAAGGTGGATTTGCTAAAATATAGTCAAACTTAACATCTGGATGTTGATCTCTTGCAAATGTATCTGCAGGTTCTTTTCCTAAATCTGATGCGAATCCTCTTATTGCTAAGTTCATTGCTGCAAGTCTCCAAGTAGTTGGATTACTCTCTTGTCCATAAATAGAGATGTCCTCTGCTTTTCCTCCATGAGATGTAACAAAGTCCTCACTATGAACAAACATTCCACCTGAACCACAACAAGGATCATATACTCGACCCTTATGAGGAGATAAGATTTCAACTAGAGTCTTTACTATACTTCTTGAGGTATAGAACTGTCCTCCTTTCTTACCTTCTGCTGATGCAAACTGTCCTAAGAAATATTCATATACTTCACCTAACATATCTCCAGAGTTTTGTTCATCAGTAAAACCAATCGTTGAAATAAGATCTATGAGTTCTCCTAGTCTATTTGCTTCTAATTGAGTTCTACCAAAACGTTTATCTAATTTACCTTTTAATGATTTATTCTCAGTTTCTATATCACTCATAGCACTATCAATAATTGACCCAATATCTGGTTGCTTTCCTTTTGCTCTTAGAGATTCCCATCTTGCTGATTCGGGGACCCAAAAAACGTTATCTATATTATAATAGTCTCTGTCTTCAAGATCCTTGTCATTGATATCATCCAAATTTTCATTTAGGAATAAGTCCGACTTAGGGTCTGTAACCATTTTTTTAATTACTTCCTTTTGTCTTGTAAAAGTATCAGAGATATATTTTAAAAATATTAGACCGAGAACAATATGTTTATATTCTGCTGCATCCATTTGATCTCTGAGTTTATCTGCAGATTTCCAGAGAGTTTGTTTAAAATTTGAATTATTACTTACCATAATGTTATATAATATCTCAGATATAACTTGTCTTCTATGTTATTATTTCTTAAATGTGGGATACCTGCAGTTGATGCATTCAAAATCCGATTCTCGCAAGAGAGTATCAGTTCGATTCTGATTGGTGGTATTAGTTTTTGATAATGTTGGGATTAAGGC
>MDSV01123256.1_pt1 | contig 10345 bp, 7 predicted proteins | sample 810851 | NCBI WGS metagenome assembly MDSV01 (sample SAMN05326640, study PRJNA326480) | marine metagenome | isolation source: seawater | place: Atlantic Ocean: North East | collected 2012
CCCAACTATAAATGCTTTTATTTCTGGTAATGATACAATATGTGAAAACGATAAAAATAAAGCCGAAGTGTTTGTTAATTTCAACGGCTCTCCTCCCTATACTTTTATATATTCAATTAATGGAATAAGCCAGCCTTCTATTACAACTACAATAAACCCATATGTAATACAAACTGACATAGAGGGTCGTTATGTTCTAGATTACTTCTCAGATATAACTGAGGTTGGAGGGATAAGCGGATCTGCGTTTGTAACCATCCTTGAATCCCCAACAGCTAATTTTAAGTCTGATACCATATCTATTCTTGATCCAACAATAAAAATACTTGACCGCTCAATTCTCGCTTCTGTTTCAGATACAACTGTTGATATTTCTAGTTGGTCCTGGTCATTTGGGGATGGAATTGGGTTAAGCAACGAACAGAATCCTACATATACATATTCAATTAACAATAATGCTGATTTTTATAATAGTTTACTTCAAGTTGATTTAACAATTATAGATGAAAATGGTTGCTCTGATACAACATCAAAAATCATCACAATTTCTAACGAATATTGGATTTATATTCCTAACTCATTTACTCCAGATTTAGATGGGAAAAATGATCGGTTCTGTATTCAACACAATGGTATAAGAGAAAACACATTTTTATTTAATGTTCATAACAGATATGGCGAGCTCGTTTATTCAACAGATAAGATTACTGATCTTGATTGTTCTAATGGTTGGGATGGTCGTTCAATTTCCTCTGGAGAACTGCTTCCGCCAGGAGTGTACATTTACAAAATTTACTATCAAGATTTTCAAGGTTGGAAATACGATGATGTGTCTATAATTACATTGGTTAGATAAATTAAACTACCTCTTGCTTTCTTAATTTCAAAAACTATATTTGCATAAATTTTTAATAGAAATGGGTAATTTTAAAGAATATAAACGCTTAGACTTATCAAGAACTCACAAGACCGTATTGGAAAAGTGGAACGATCACAGTATTTTTAAAAAATCTCTTTCTAAAAAAAACACAAACGGTAATTTTACTTTTTATGAGGGGCCTCCTTCTGCTAATGGGATGCCCGGTATACACCATGTTATTGCAAGAACAATCAAAGATCTATTTTGCAGATACAAAACTCTTCAAGGATATCATGTTGGAAGAAAAGCTGGATGGGATACTCATGGCCTTCCTGTAGAATTAGGAGTTGAAAAGGAGCTTAATATTACAAAAGAAGACATTGGAAAAAGTATTTCAATACAAGAGTATAATGCTTTATGCAAAAAAAATGTCATGAAATACAAAGCTTCTTGGGAAAAAATAACAAACGAAATGGGCTATTGGGTTGATATGGAAAATCCTTACATGACTTATGATAATAAATATATTGAAAGTGTTTGGTGGCTTCTAAAACAGTTACATAATAAAAAACTCCTATACAAAGGACATACTATTCAGCCCTTCTCTCCCAAGGCGGGAACAGGTCTTAGTACTCATGAACTAAATCAGCCTGGCTGTTATCGAAATGTAAAAGATATTTCGGCAACAGCTCAATTTAAACTTATCTCTAATTCATGTTCTAAATTTTTATTCACACAAACTGAAAACCCAATATTTCTTATTGCCTGGACAACTACTCCTTGGACTCTGCCATCAAATACCGCACTAGCTGTTGGAAAAAAAATAAACTACCTCTTGGTTGAGACCATAAACAAATATACTGGCATCAAAGTCAGCATTATTGTTGCCAAAGACCTTTTACATAAATATTTTAAAGAACAAAACTGTAATGTATCCTTTTCTAATTATAAATTAGGAGATAAAGATATTCCATATAGAATTGTTAGTGAAGTCTCTGGTGAGCGTTTATCCGGACTAAAATATGAGCAATTAATGCCATATAGTGTTCCTAAAAATAAAAATTGTTTTGTAGTGGTAGCTGCCGATTTTGTTACTACAGAAGATGGTACTGGAATAGTTCATATTGCCCCTAGCTTTGGGTCTGACGATAATTTAGTTGCTAAAGCAAATGACATCGGATCTTTGACTCTAGTTGATAAGCAAGGCAGGTTTAAGAATGAAGTTACAGATTTTGCAGGAATGTATGTGAAAGATGAATACTATTCTGAAGATGAAAAAAAACCCAAACTTTCTGCTGATATTCAAATTGTTATCAAATTAAAAAAAGAAAATAAATGCTTTAATTCTGAAAAATATGAGCATTCATATCCACATTGCTGGAGAACAGATAAGCCTATTTTATATTACCCAATGGATAGTTGGTTTGTTAAAACTTCTGAATATAAAAATAAAATGATGGACCTTAATCGTTCAATTAATTGGAAGCCTAAATCGACAGGAGAAGGTCGCTTTGGAAACTGGCTAGAAAACCTTTTAGACTGGAACCTTTCTAGGTCAAGATTCTGGGGAATTCCAATTCCAATTTGGAGAACTAAAAACAGTAAAGAAGAAAAATGTATTGGATCATTAGAAAGTTTAAAACATGAGATAAATCTGGCAGTTAGAGCTGGTTTAATGAATTCAAATCCATTGGAAAAATTTAATCCTTCCGATTTTTCAGAAAAAAACTATTCCTTATTAGACCTTCACAGGCCTTTTGTTGATAACATCATTTTAGTTTCTGATTCTGGAGAACCAATGTATAGAGAGTCAGACTTAATAGATGTGTGGTTTGACTCCGGCGCCATGCCTTATGCACAGCTTCACTATCCATTTGAAAATAAAAATCTGTTCGATGAAAACTTTCCTGCAGACTTTATAGCCGAAGGGGTTGACCAAACAAGGGGGTGGTTTTTCACATTGCACGCTATTTCTTCAATGGTTTTTGATTCTGTTGCATTTAAAAATGTAGTTTCAAACGGTTTAGTTCTTGACAAGAATGGAAATAAAATGTCAAAACGCTTAGAAAATAGTGTTGATCCTTTTGAAATAATAGATAAGTACGGGGGCGACTCAACAAGGTGGTATATGATAGCTAACGCTCAACCATGGGATAACCTTAAGTTTGATGAGGAGGCAATATTAGAGGTTCAAAGAAAGTTCTTTGGGACCCTATATAATACCTATTCTTTTTTTGCCCTATATGCTAATATAGATTCTTTTAATTGTAAAGAAACAAAAATTTGTTATTCAAAAAGACACGAGCTTGACAGGTGGATTTTATCTGAACTTCACTCGCTAGTTAAAAAAACTACCGATTATTATGAAGAATATGAGCCAACACAAGCTGCAAGAGCAATTCAAGATTTCGTAATAAATAAGTTAAGTAATTGGTATGTTAGGTTAAGTAGAAGACGGTTTTGGAAGGGAGATTATACTAATGAAAAAATCTCTGCATATCAAAGCCTATACGAGTGTCTTGAAACTATAGCCATTATATCCTCCCCAATTGCTCCTTTCTTTATGGACCGCCTTTATACAGATCTAAACTCCTCTTCCAAGAAAAATTCTTTTGACTCTGTACATTTGGCTTCTTTTCCAAAGCCAAATAAAAGTATTATAAATGCCGCGCTTGAAGAAAAAATGTTTTTAGCACAAAAAATAACAACTATTGCCCTCTCTCTCAGAAAGCAAGAAAAGATTCGAGTTAGACAGCCTCTTTCAAAAATCATGATTCCAGTTTTACATGATGATGTGAAGAAAAAAATCTCAAGTGTTAAAGAAATCATTTTATCAGAAATAAATGTTAAAGAAATACAGTTTCTTTCAGAGAAATCTAATATTATAACTAAAAAAATCAAGCCTAATTTTAAAATTCTTGGCCCAAAATATGGTTCTAAAATAAAATATATTTCAAGTTGCCTTGAAAGTTTTAATGAAAAAGAGATCGCCTTGCTTGAAGAAAAAAAATCTATTACACTTTCTGACGAGATCACTCTTGGGATATCAGATGTAGACATCTTTACATCTGATATCCCTGGAAGTGTTGTTGCAAGCGATGGAAATATAACTGTTTCACTTGATATCGTAATAAATAAAAAATTAAAAGATGAGGGCTATGCTAGAGAGTTTGTTAATCGAATTCAAAACATTAGAAAACAACTTAAATTTAATGTTACTGACAAAATCTCTATTAAAATTCAAGAAAATGAAGCTATTCTTGATGTGGTTAATAATAATTTGACATATATTTGTAATGAGACTTTAGCTGAAAAAATTGTTTTCGTCAATAACTTAAAAGATGAATTTAATGAGCTCGATCTTACCAACTCAACATTTGTTAAAGTACTAATTAAAAAAATAGACAATGACGGAGAAAACAACATATAATGAAAAAGAGCTTGAAGAATTTCGAGCTCTTATTTTGTCAAAAATTAAAAGCGCAAAAGAAGACCTGGACATACTTCGCGCAGCAACTGCAAATGACTCTGACAATGGGACTGAAGATACATCGCCAACATTTAAAGCTTTTGAAGAGGGATCAACGACTCTATCTAAAGAAGAAAATATAAAGCTAGCAGAAAGGCAAGCAAAATTTATTAGAAATCTGAACAATGCACTAATTAGAATTGAAAACAAAACATACGGTATTTGTCGGCAAACAGGAAAGTTGATCTCAAAAGAGCGTCTTAGGTTAGTACCACATGCAACATTAAGTATTGAGGCAAAAAAATCACAATAGTCTCATTTTGAACAAAATATTTTTCACAGCCTTTATTTTGATTTTTTTTGACCAAGTCCTTAAATTTTGGGTTAAAACAAATATGTTTTTAGGTCAAGAGTTCATAATATATGATTGGTTTATAATCCACTTTGCAGAAAACAATGGTATGGCTTTTGGATTTGAATTTGGCGGAAGGGCTGGCAAATATTTTCTTACCATTTTTAGAATTGTTATAGTCACTCTTGGAATTAAGTATTTATATACAATAACAAAAAAAGGGTTTGATAGTGGTGCATTGATTTCTATCGGTTTAATACTAGGTGGTGCCATTGGAAATATAATTGATAGTTGTTTCTATGGGCTAATCTTTAATGATAGCTATAATAATGTTGCCTCTTTTTTACCTCAAGAAGGTGGATATGAGTCCTTTATGCATGGAAGAGTGGTTGACATGTTTTACTTTCCTATTATTAACACACATATCTTTGATTACCATTTTGTTTTTTTTCGACCTGTTTTCAATTTAGCTGATGCAGGAATATCTGTTGGAATTGTTTTATTACTGCTATTTTACAGAAATCTTTTTGATTAGATTTTTCTTTGCATGCGTCCGTATATGCTTTTCTTAATGCTTTTAGTGGTTCTTGTTTTTTTGAAAAAAACAATGTAAATCATCCTAAGATAATAAAGAAAATTAAAATACAATCTTGAGAATATTGACACATGAATTTTGCCCCATTCTTCTGGAAAATTATATTTATATTTCTCTAAAAATGGCCCAAAAACATATATTGCTCTTTCCTTAATATCTTTTGTATAATAAAAGCTTAAATTTTGTTTTTTACCTGCTGTTTTATTAGCCTCAGACAAGGGTTTTGGGCTTTTTACTCCTACTTTTTTTAAAATTGCTATGTAATCTCTTTGAATATTTTCATATCTAATTATCTCGTCACATTCATGAAGAGTTAAACTTGCCATATTATCGTATGGCTTTTTATAGAATTTCAAAAAATACTCTTGGAATGTAGCGTTATTTCTCTTAATATAATTATACTGTTTTCTTTGTTTTTTTGAAATATGCCCTCCATTTTCTTTAAATAATTTTGGATTATCTAAATTTCCCTTTTTATTTGTCTTCATTTTTTGATAGCTTGATATCACAATTTCCATAGGGTTTCTTAACACTGCAAAGACTAAATAATCTAGTTCTTTTTTTTGCGCTGTTTTTTTGAATTCATGATATAATGAATGTTTGGCCAAACGAGGTTTTCCCCCGTAATTATTACATAAATCTCTTGTTATTGCAGATGATGCTGAAAATGGTAAGCCTATAAAAACAAACTTATATTCTTTACTTACTATCATTTGTTTTCGATTTCTTTAAAATTTTTTGTAAAATCTGTACCGTGTTAGTGGCCGCTCCTTTTCTTAAATTGTCTGCTACTATCCACAAGTTAATTGTATTTTTTAATGACTCGTCCCTACGAATTCTTCCAACGAAAACCTCATTCTGATTTTCAGAAGTAATTGGCGTTGGGTATATATTCTTTGAAGTATTATCAGCTAACTTTATTCCTCTTATATTTTCTAGTGTCTTTTTCACTTCTTCTATAGAAAAACTATTTTCAAAAGTTATATTTACACTTTCAGAATGTCCTCTTAATACAGGAACTCTTGCTGCCGTTGCGGTAATGTTTATTTTCTCGTCTAAAATTTTTTTTGTTTCATTGATAATTTTCATTTCTTCTTTTGTGTATCCATTTTCTTCGAAATCATCACAATGAGGAAGCACATTCTTGTATATTTGATATGGGTAAACTTTCTTACTATTCAATCCTTTTTCTTCATTCCGTAATTGTTCAACCGCACTTTTTCCTGTTCCTGAAACAGACTGATAAGTAGACACTATTACTCGGCTTATTTTATATTTTTGGTGTAAAGGATAGAGAACTGCCACTAGCTGAATAGTTGAGCAGTTAGGGTTAGCGATTATCATGTCTTTATTGTCAATTATTTCTCCATTTATCTCTGGAACAATTAACTTATGCTTAGAACACATTCTCCAATATGATGAATTGTCTATAACTCGACACCCTTTTTCTGCTAATTTTGGAGCCCACTGTTTTGACACCTCTTTTCCTGCGGAAAACAATGCGAAATCTATTTTTCTTTTAACTAAGCTTGATAAGGATATAACACTATGCTTTTTGTTTTTGAACATTAGCTTTTTTCCTACTGACTTTTCAGAAGCTACAAGAATTAACTCCTCTATTAAGATTTTTTTCTGCTCCAAAATTTTAAGCATCTCTCTACCCACCATTCCTGTTGCCCCAACAATTGCTAGTTTCATGTTTAATTTTTATTCAAAAATAATACATTTACTTTTTTAAAGAAAATAATTATGTTTTCTTAAAAAAGATTCTTGTTTTAATTATTATTAATTTAATTATAAAATAATATTTACCTTTATATAATGTTATCTAAATCTTGTATAATTAAATTAATTTCTGAAACACCAAAAAAGCCCGGTGTGTACCAATATTACAATGAAGAAAAGCAATTACTTTATGTTGGCAAAGCCAAAAATTTAAATAATCGTGTTAGGTCTTATTTTAATAAAAACAACAGTCCCAAAACAAAAGTTCTTGTTAAACAAATATTTTCCGTTGAATGCATTGTTGTCTCCACAGAGCTTGATGCATTACTTCTTGAAAACAATTTGATAAAACAATACCAGCCTAAATACAATGTTTTACTAAAAGATGACAAGACCTATCCTTGGATATGTATTACTTCAGAAAAGTTTCCTAGAATTTTTCAAACTAGAAAGGTAGAAGACAAAAAAAACAATTATTATGGCCCATATATGTCTACTTGGATTGTAAAAATATTAATGGATTACATTTCTGATATGTTTTATGATAATGGGTGGACGCCTTTTTCATATGTCCAAAGAGATCTTAATAATTCTTCTCGCATGCAATATCTCTCAATAATTAATGATGTGAAAAAATTACTGGAAACAGACTTAAAAAGTTTGATGCGAAAACTAAATGATAAAATGTTGTATTATTCTGACAGATTAGATTTTGAAAGAGCACAAAAAATAAAAGAGCAAATAGATTTGATAAAAAAACATCAAACAAAATCAACTATCGTTAGCCCGAAACTTGATAATATAGATGTTTTTTCTCTTCAAAATGATGGAAAATATGCATATATAAATTATTTGAAAATTCTTTCAGGAGCTGTAGTTCAAACACACACATTAGAAATGAAAAAAAAGCTTGATGAATCAGATGAAAACATTTTGCAATTAGCAATTGTAGAATTGCGCTCTCGCTTTAAAAGCAATGCTAAAAATGTTTATTGCTCTCATAAAATTAAAAACATCTGGAAAAACATAAAATTATCAACTCCAAAAATTGGCGCAAAGAAAAAACTTCTAGATGTTAGTATCAAGAATGCCAAGTATATACTTTTAAAAAACAAAAAACGTCGCCTTTTAAATTCTGAAAATTCTAACGTTTCTAAAGTGTTAACTAATTTAAAACATGAATTAAAGCTTAATAATCTCCCTAACCATATAGAGTGTTTTGACATCTCTAATACACAAGGTTTTTTCTCTATTGGTGCATGTGTTGTTTTTAAAAAAGGACGTCCTGCAAAAAAAGAATACCGATTCTTTAATATAAAAACTGTTTCTGGTCCTGATGACTTCAAAAGTATTGAAGAGGTTGTTTATAGAAGGTATCTCAGACTAATTAATGAAAAAAAACCTCTTCCTGATTTAATTATTATAGACGGAGGAAAAGGACAACTAAATGCAGCTATTAAAAGTTTGAAAAAATTATCCCTTTTTAGAAAAATAAAAATAATTGGCATTGCTAAGCGATTAGAGGAAATATTTTTTGAAGAAGATCCTATTCCTCTTTATTTAGATAAACGGTCCAGCAGTCTAAAATTAATACAATACTTACGAGATGAGGCGCACAGATTTAGTCTTTCTCAACATAGGAAAAAGCGAGAAAAAAAACTACTAAACATTTCTCTGCAAAAAACCAGAGGTGTTGGCCCTAAAACTATTGAAAAAATCATTCTAAAATTTGGCTCAATCAAAAATGCTAAACTGGCGGGTATTAAGAAAGTTGGCGAAGTTGTGGGTGAGGTTAAAGCAAAAAAAATTTTTAACTAGTTTTTCCTTTATATTCTGAAATTCCTCCTTGAAGGTTTATTACGGTTTTAAATCCCATTTGACGAAGGTGTCTTTGCGCTTGGGCGGACCTTCCTCCAACCTTACACTGTGTAATAACTGGTATTTCTTTATACTTTTCTATTTCAACAACTTTTTCAAAAAAAATTGACATCGGAATTAACATGTCCACTCCGTCAATTTTTATATTGTCATACTCATATTGCTCTCTAACGTCTACTAATAAAAACTCTATTTTCTTTTCTTTTCTTTGCTCTAAAAGACTCTGCAGTTCTTCACCATTTATCTCATTTTTTTTTAATACTTCTACATATTTTTTTTCTATTATCATTTTGCTTATTTTTTATTTTTTTGTTCCGGCTTCATTTGTGGAAAAAATAAAACGTCTTGTATTGACGAACTGTTTGTCATTAGCATGCTTAACCTGTCTATTCCTATCCCTAATCCAGCTGTTGGAGGCATTCCATATTCAATAGCGTTAATGTAGTCCTCATCTAAAAGCATCGCTTCTTTATCACCTTTTTTTGCCAAGTTAAGTTGTTCCATAAATCTATTTCGTTGATCTATTGGATCATTTAACTCTGAAAAAGCATTGCATATTTCTTTTCCATTACAAACCATTTCAAACCTTTCTACAAGCCCCTCATGTTTTCTATGTTTTTTAGCTAACGGAGACATCTCAACAGGGTAGTTGGTAACAAATGTTGGCTGAATAATATTGGGTTCACATTTTAATCCAAAAATCTCATCAATAATTTTACCTCTACCTACACCGTCATCTAAATCTAGGCCTATTTGCTTAGAAAAGGCTCTTAATTCAACTATATCTAGAGAAGAAATGTCTTTTCCTGTATATTCTTCAATTATTTCATACATAGAAATTCTTCTCCAAGGTCTCTTAAAGTTTATTAATTTATCACCTACTTTTAGTTCTGTTTTAGAATGTAAATCCAGTGCAATTTTTTCAACCATTTCCTCTACTAAATCCATCATCCAAAAATAATCTTTGTATGCTACGTACAGCTCCATCTGCGTAAACTCTGGATTATGAAACCTGCTCATCCCTTCATTTCTAAAGTCTTTAGAAAACTCATAAACACCATCAAAACCACCAACAATTAGTCTTTTAAGATACAGTTCATTTGCAATTCTTAAATATAGGTCTATATCCAAAGTATTATGATGGGTCTTAAACGGTCTAGCAGAAGCCCCTCCGTAAAGCGGTTGTAAAATAGGTGTTTCTACTTCTAAATAACCCTTTTCGTTTAAATACTGCCTCATAGAGTTTGTAAGCTTTGTTCTTTTAATAAAGACGTCCTTAACTCCTGGGTTTACTATTAAATCAACATATCTTTGTCTATAACGTTTTTCTGGATCTGTAAACGCGTCATAAATTCTTCCTTCCGAGTCTTTTTTTGGTAAAGGCAGCGGTTTTAACGATTTTGTTAAGATTGTTAATTCTTCAGCTTTAACAGAAATTTCACCAACCTTTGTAATAAAAACATCACC
>MDSV01153622.1_pt1 | contig 10345 bp, 19 predicted proteins | sample 810851 | NCBI WGS metagenome assembly MDSV01 (sample SAMN05326640, study PRJNA326480) | marine metagenome | isolation source: seawater | place: Atlantic Ocean: North East | collected 2012
AAATATTTTAAAGGCAAAACTGGTGATTGTGTTATTAGGGCTTGTGCAATTGCTTTAAATCAAGATTACAAAGAAACTATGAAAGAGATGTTTGATTTAGGTTTTAAGATTGGATGCTTACCTAATGATCATGAAGTTTGGAAACCTTATTTGATTTCAAAAGGTTTTGTCAGACATACAACACCTAAAGATAAAAAGGGCAAAAAAATTTCAATAAGAAATTGGTCTGCCGAATGTCCAAGTGGTTCAATTGTGGCTCATACAAGAACACATTTAGTTGCAGTTGTAGATAATGTTCAAAGAGATACTTGGTTAGACGAAAGAACTGTTTCATCATATTACATGAAGGGAGTAAACTAATGAAATATTTTGATAATGTAAATTACGAATTACTTGCTTATGCACTTTTAATTAGGAACGCATCACAAAAAGAAATAGAGACATCAATCAATTATTATAAAGAGCAAACAATAAACTTTGATGAAGATAAACTATACCACGCAATTGAGACACATCCTTTGTCATTAAATGATGAAGGTGCAGTCACAAACGCAAATTGAAAAAAATAATTTTTTTCCAAGAAAAATTACTTCTCAATCGTACTACTATTAGAACATTAAATTGGAGCAACTAATGAATACAACAAATACAACATCAAAATACATAGAACAAGCAATCGAACTTTCATCAAAAGGTTACTTTTTATCTAAATCTTCACAAAAACAAGCTATAGATAATCTTAATAGAGCATATGATAATCTTACTGATTATTCTAATATCAAATTTCCCAAAGGATCTACACCTCAACAAAAGTGGGAATTTAAATTTGATCTGCCACAAAATTTACATCATGTTAACGAAAAGCATAGACCTATATTTGATAAGTGTGGTCTAGATGTTGAATACATCATGCAAGTTTCAGAAATAAGATCTTTAGTTAAATCTATGGATATTATTAAACCTTCTAAAGAAAATGCTGAACAAAAGTTAAATGATATAATTATTAAAATGGCTAAAGAGCATCCAAAAAAAGAGGGTGTTATCAGTCTGAAAACTCATACTTTTGCTGAAGATGAAGTTGACCTTTTGGAGAAATCATTTGGCAGTATCAAGGGTAGGGTTAATTATGATTGGCATCATGTAACTAATAAATATGGAACATCATTTATTAGGGTGTTTTGGTATCTTGATATGAAGGTTACAAAACTTTCAACAATTATTTCTTTGGCAAATAAAGAAAAAAAGGGAGCAAACTAATGACTATTTATTATGAGTTTGATATTGAAATGTTTGATTTGGAATATGGTGACGTACAAGACCATGATTTTTTCGGATCATTACAAGGTGGTAAACAAACAGACAAAAGCGAACAGTTTTATATAAAAGATTTCAATAAACTTTATTGTACTGACACAGTAGTTTGGAACACTGTTGGAAGTGAGTTTACTCAAGGATTGCAAAAAGATTGTGGTTATGTTGATGGCGATATGGGATTTAGATTTTGTATTGTTAGATATGAAAACTCTGATTTTACTGATCAAAAATCATGGGCATATTTAAATTTAGATGGAACTCTTCCTGAAGAATTTGATTGTGGAAATAAAATTCCAAAATATGTCGTGTCTGCTTTTGAAAAACTAAAAAAGGAGAAAAACTAATGGCATTGTATTGTTTAACTTTTGCAAGAAAAGGTATTAGTGGAATGGATTTTCTATATTTAAAAGCTAAAAACAAAAAACAGATAATAGAAATGTTTGAGGAGTATGAAATTATTTCAATTGAATTAGCAGGGGGATCAAACTAATGAATATCAATTTGAAAATACAAAAAACCGACATAAAAGTTTACGATATTAATTATGACATTGACTTAGTTGATTTGAAAAACTGGGTCATTGAGAAAGTTGGTACTTACCAAAGTTATTTAGATGATTGGTTTTATGATGAGGACAAAGGTGAGGCAGATCCATCAAAAGATAATCACACTGAAGAAGATTATTACAAATTCTATGTTGAGGAATATATAGAAGATCAAGACATTGATGTCGTGTTTTTAGATAATTGCAACAATCATTCTGAATATGTCCTCGAAAGTGAAGAGTGTCTGCTTGTTGCATTAGAGGATTACAGCTAATGCAGAATAAAAAAGAAAAATTATTAAAGTATTTAAGTGAAAAACAAATAAATCAATTAACTGACTTAGCTAAAAATATATGGAAAAAAATTATTATTGAGAGGAAACCTAATGATGCAAAATAGAGAACCTTCAAAACCTAAAACTATTATCAAAAAAATCAGAGGTAAACCATTCAAGACATTTCTCATTTATTACAAACTTAATGGTAAAGAATGTACTTTTACATCCAATAGCAAAGAAAAGATGGATGCAAAAATCAAAAAAATTAGAGAGATGATCAACGAAAATGGTGGTGTTCAAAAAGCAACATCTCTAGAAAATTGTCATAAAATGTATCTCATCCATAGAGCCACAATGATTGGTGTTTTGGATGGCATCAGTAGAAGGCATTATGAGAATGATGAAAGACATCTTAGATTGCATATAGCTGAATATTTTGATGCAGACACTAATATTGCTACAATCAACTCAGGCAGAGTTAATTTCTTTAATGATCATATGAAGATCAAAGGTTTGTCTGCTAAGACAAGAAGAGCAGTTATTAGCACTCTGAACTTATTATTTAAATATGCAATTGGTATGGGTTGGGTTGAAAATAATCCTTGTGACAGAAACAATAGAGACACAATCAAAGGCTCTTCTAGAGAAAGATATGACTATGATCTTAAAGAGGTAAACAAGCTTATTCAAGCTGCTAAAGATGATAGTCCTTTGTATTACTGTTTATTTTGGACTGCAGCAATAACTGGTATGTCAGCTAATGAATTAGCAGGTCTACAATGGAAAGATATTGATTTGTATAAAAGAACCCTGAGAGTTGTCAGGACTGCACATAGAGGCGAATTGCAACCAACAAAGACACAGTTTAGAGAGAGAACTATTCCAATAGCCACAGAAGTTTATCAGGTGTTGAAAGATTGGAAATTGGTCTGTAACTCTAATGTTTTTGTTTTCCCTTCTGCAAAGGGATTACATGGTGATCAGGATGCATGGAGAAAGCAAATCAAACATTATTGTAAGGTTGCTAATGTTGCATATAAATTAGATCCTAAAGACAGAGATGGTAGAGGTTTAGGTGCTTTTAGAAAAGCTTTCTCAACTACTATGGATGAGAGAATACAATCACCATCAACAACCAATAAATATCGCATGGGTCATTCTAAGAGATCAAATACTGCAAAACAGCATTATACGTTTGCTGATATGGAAAGAGCAAAATCACCTGATGATTATGAAACTATGGTGCATATGGTAAAGGAGAGTTAATCTTTTTTGAGTGCCATACAAGCTGCCATTGCAATATAAGCTAACAAATCTATCCAACTATCCTTATTCTTGGGATCATGGAATAGCCTAGTTAGCTTTGTAATGGCTAGTATTAGTGATGATTGAAAAGGTTTTACTTCTTTATCTATGACAAGACCAAGACCTTTGGCATTGATCTCAAAGCTTTTATTGTAGTCTCCATACTGTTTACCCCTGATCTCAATCATGTCTGCTGCTTGGCGCAGAATGTCAGAAGGGGATTTCATCATCTAAATCCTCATTTACATAATCAGGTTTTTCTTCAATTGATTGTTCTGCTTTTGGTTCTTCAGGTTTTTTATCTAGCATTGGAGAAACAGTGCCAGTCATCCATGTGTCATTTCTTTTTCTCACATTGATCCAATAATTTTTATTATCTAGGACTAACACTCCTTTGAAATCATCATGCCAATCAAGTTGTTTGTCTTTGTTTACATTAAGATTGAGTGTCATATTATCAACACCATGTTCTGTATATTTTTTATCCATTATATTCTCTCACTCCACTGTTCATGTTTACAATAAATCTATCTTTTTCTATAATTTCCATTTTTCTTTCGGAACATTTTTCAATTATCTTAGTACATAGTTCACTATCAGCTTTCAGACTTTCCTCTCTTTTAAGATAAAAGTTTTTCAAATCTTTTAGCTGAGTAATGCCATCTATAAGATTACTAAGTTCTAAGAATTTGCTTTGTCTTTCTTCATCTTGTTTTTTCTTTTGATGAAGTTCGTTTAACCTATCTGTGGCATCTTTTGGATTGTTTATTGGTTGTTTGTTCTCAATTACTTTTAGCTTTCTTCCAACTGCATCCATTTCGTTTGCAGAGGCATACTCACCACCTGAAATACCAAGACTAGACAAGCATCTTCCTATTGCAGAGGTTTCTGCATTTTCAATAGCTGATGTTGTGTTTATATTTCTTTTATCACCTTTATTAAAATGACCTTCACCTCTTATTTCTTCTGCATGACCTGATCCAATAATTCTACCTTCTTTATCTGTAATTGTAGCTTTGATAACAACCCTAACACCATCATCAGTTAATAATTCAGTATTTATTCCAAAATCAGTTCCAAGAGCCTTCCTAAATGCCTCTGTCCTATGGACAACCATAGTATATTTTTTGCCACCCTTTTGAGCCACTCCATGTGATTTATGAAGTTCTGCAACAATGCTCATTGCCTCTCTTAAATCTGTCATATGCTCTCCTCAACAATCTCAATAGTTTTCCTATAATTTTTAGCCACTTTAATATTTATTCCATGCCCAAAACAGTTGAGAGCATCCTTAGGAACAAGCTTTTTTAGCTTTGCCTCATAATCTTTGTTAGCTACTGCAGCACCTTTGGTCTGTATAAAATTCAAAGCATAATGCTTAAAATCGTCATTAGATGACATATCATAGGGTTTTCTTAACTCAGGGGGTATTGGTGGCTCACTGGTTATAATCTCCTTTGGGGGAGTATCTAACTGCACACAACCATAGAAATAAGTCGCTATCTCTATTAGTTCCTTTTGATATTTAGGATCAATTGTAACCTCTTCAACAAGAGGCTCATTACCTTGTCTTATTATGCTCAAGACACCTTTATTAACTGGTTCACCAAGCTTTTCAGATAGGAGATAAGCATTCCAGTTAAGTTGTGGAGTATAATTCTTAATTAATCTTGGAATAACATCTGACCAACTTTCTTCAGCAAAAGGTCTTCCGTTTGTATATTTAGCATCAACAACAGCTACCTGATTATCAAAATTCATAATAGCACCATCTAAAGTGCATCTCATAAACTTATGCTTTTTAGATGTCAGAACTTCTTGCAGATACTCTATTTTATATCCATATTTCCTAGCAATCCAAGATAGGTTTAGATCCTCTGTGACCAATCCCAACATAACTGCAAATATATTTGTAAGATCCTGATCCTCAGACTTTCCAGTCTTTTCAAGAAATAAATCATTGATAATATCTGCATCACCAGTAGCAAGTTTAATCATGTCTGAGCCACTGATAAATGATCTGCGAATTTCTAGTTCTTTGTCAGTAAATTTGTAATTATCAAAAAATTCTTCCATTACTACTTATAACCAATAGTAATATATATTACAAGTTATTACTTAATATGGTAATAAATTTAGTAAATTTGACGTAAACCTACAATAGCATGAACTCTGCCAATTTTTGATTTATCAAACTTCTGATGCTTTTCAGATTGATAAGTAGCGCATAAATAATGATCTTCATCTTCTGAAATTATGCAGCTAAGAAAAGCAATCTCTTCATCATTCTCAAATGTTGAAATAACAACCTCATCATCATTTTTAATCTTTTTCAAAGGATCAACATAGATAAGTTCGCCATGTTTAAATCGTGGTTGCATTTCATTACCAACAACAAAACAACTATAAGCTGATTGATTATCTTTTAAATAGTCAGGTCTTTCAGTCGTGGATGCAAATTTATTGGTAATGTTCATAGCTTTGCCACAGACAGTGGGCATACCGAAAACTGGTAATTGTATTGGTACATTTATCTCAGCTACGTTATCAATATTGTTTTTCAAATTATATATTTCTTCTTTTTGTACTCTAAATAATTCAGATAATTGTTTTAAATATTTTGACGGATCTACTGATCCTCTTTCCATTCTACAATATAATCCCTGAGATACTTTTATATGTTTAGATACCTCTGATTGGCTAAGACTATTCTCTAATCTAAGTTTGTGTAGATTGTTACTGTGTTTCATTTTTGGGTTCTCCCTCATACCAACTAGAATAAAGTTAATTAAAAAATAATGTTTACAGTTCTATTTGATTTGAGGTGATGCAAGTGGTGGGTTATCCCAAGTCATTTCAGATAGTCTAACAACAGTGGTTCGTTTTATTACCTTTTTATTTTTGTTTTTAAATAAATACGTCATAAATCCAAGTCCTTTTTTGTAAAGTGGTCTTACTTGAGCCAATTCCACTTATTAGGTTAAGCTGTAATTTAAAATACTTATTAGGTAATTATCTGTCAACTATATTAAAAATAAATTGATTAACATATCAACAAATATCTTTTTGAGATCTATTTTATATTGACCTTGACAATTATTACTAATATAAATAACTATAAGGTAATAATTAGTCATATATGGTAATAAATTATGAAGTTAACACAATATCTTGTGCAAAATGAAATAAGTCAGAAGAAATTAGCAGAAATATTGAAAGTTTCACAACCTACAGTTCACAAGTGGCTAAATAACAAAGCTATTCCTTCAGGCAAAAGAATTATTCAAATTGAAAAACTAACAGACGGAAACGTTAGAGCAAGGGATTTTGTAGATGGGTAAAGCTAGTCGAGACAAGGGTTACAGAACAGAAAACAATGTGCGCAAGTATGCAGAGATACATGGTTTGAAAGCTTATAGAGTTCCTTTGTCAGGTGGTGGATCTATCAAAGGTGATGTTGTTTTTAACAATGGCATTGATGAACTGGTATCTGAGGTTAAATGCAGAGGCAATGGTTTTAAAAATATATACAAATGGCTAGAGGGAAATGATTTATTGATCCTCAAAGCTGACAACAAAGAGTTTTTAGCAGTTATAGATCTTAAAGATTTTTTTAATTATTTTGGCAACCAACAGAAGAAAAGGAGTGATGATGTCTCTTAATGCTATGAAATGGGCATTTGACCAACAGACAAAAGATGCAACTGCAAAGCTAGTGTTAGTTGCAATAGCTGATCATTTCAATGAAGATCTTGGATATTCTGAGTGGAGTTCTTATGCAAGGATTGCCAAGATTGGATGTTGTTCTGAGAAAACAGTGCAGCGCAAGATCAATGAACTTGTTGCAGTAGGATTTATCAATAAAGTGCAAAGAGGTTTTAGTAAGCCGAATGTTTATTATTTGCCAATATATGAAGTTTACAAGAAGGAGTTAGATAAACTCCATTCAGGTCAATCTGACCAGTCCATTCAGGACAACCATGTCCAACATGGATTGGACAACGGAGTCCAGTCAGGAGTGGACAACCATGTCCAACAAACACAATATAACTCAATTATTAACACAAATAATAAGTTTGGTGGACAAATTAAAAAAGAGTTAAGTGAAAGACAAAAAAAATGGATAGAAGTTCTTATTAGCAAAATACAAGCAAAATCAAATCAACCTGAATATATGTACGAAAATTATGACAAGCTAAGAGAAACTATGAAGATGGGTATGTTAAAAAAAGATGGTTCATTTGAACAGTTCTTGAAAGATTATAAATTGGATGAGTGATTGAAAAAGAAAAAGCCAGTTATAAAAACAGAGAAGGTTCTACCAACTCCTGAGTTTCTCAGTAAGTTTGATGTTGTTGAAGAAAATACTGATAAAGCAGGACAGAAAAGAATGAGGGTCACTAATCAGAGGTGGCTTGATATTTATCTGAAAAAAGATGTAATCAGTTTTGAAAACTTTATGGCAGCAAATAGATTATATTCTATTTGGGAAGGCGCAGGGTTCAGGCAATCAGTGACAATTAAGTATGATCCCTTGTTGGTGGGTTATAGTAATTCAGATATGAGTGAAAGACAGTCAGCTTGTATAGCTGATTATAATAAGATCTCTGATAAGATGGGAAAGATTACGTTTAGTATTTTAAGGGCAGTGATCATAGAAAACTACTCTGCCTCTGACTGGGCAAGGATCAATAGGAGAGCCAAGAAAGCTGCACCTGAGTTTTTGAGAATAGCTTTGGATGAACTCGTTGATGTATTTAAGAATTTTAAGACTAGCTAACAAATGCCCATAAAGTTAAGCAAAGACAAAACAAAGATACAAAAAAACCACTGGTAATTATAAACCATAAGATTGTGTCCTTGATTAATCTCATGTTCAGTTTTTTTATTGTTGCACCTTCAATGTGAAGCTTTAAGTATTTATTCATTGTGATCTCCTCAAGTAATATATATTACTAATAATATGCATATAAGGTAATAATGCAAGTAATAAAGTAATATAGTTGACGAAGGGAACTCTGTTTGGTAGGGTTTTAACAGAATGGGAAATTGCCCATAAATAAAATTCACATTTAAATTATTGGAACTATGGCTAGACCTTATAAAACTAATTCTAAGCAAACACCTGAATTGGAAGATAGGATATTGAAGTGTATCTGTGATGGTATGTCTCTGCACTCAATCTGTAAGCTTGATGGTATTCCACCAAGAGAAACAATACATAGATGGATAAGAAGAGATCCTAGCTTTCAGAAGCGATATGATGAGGCTAGAGAGGAGAGAGGTAATTTCTATGGGGAAAAGGTAGCTGAATTGGCAACCGCTGTTCTCAGAGGAGATATAGATTATAATAATGCTAGAGTGGCAGGTGATTTGTTTAAGTGGACTGCTGCTAGAATGTCACCAAAGAACTTTGGCGATAAGATGCAAGTGGAACATGGAGTGGAAGAAAGCTTGGTGGATGCTCTGAAGAAAGTGGAGTTGAAACTGGTTGAGGAAGACAATCACAAGCTACCATCACCTTTACGCACACGTGAGAAAAACACTATGAAAAAGGCTCTGTCAGGATAATAGCCTGACGAAAACATAACAATTACAAGAGGTTAGGGGATTGTTCTCTACAGAGTTACAGAGAAACATCTATATTATTTGATACACCCCCCCCCCTTGAACAAAGGCATGGGGTAGGTCTAGTTGTATATACCCCTCATAAAATTATGCAGAATTTAGAACAGACCCTATTAAAGCTGAGAAAAGATCCAGTATTGTTTGTGGAAAAGATACTTGGAGCAACTCCTCAGAGATGGCAGCGAGAGGCATTGCAGTCTGTTGTTGAGCATGATCGGATTACTGTGAAGAGTGGTCATGGTGTTGGTAAGAGTGCTTATTTGAGTTGGTTGACGTTATGGTGGTTATTGACCCATTATCCTTGCAAGATTGCTGTTACAGCTAACACTGCTCATCAGTTGAATGATGTATTGTGGAGTGAGATAAACAAGTGGGCTAAGAAGTTACCTGAGGCATTTTTTTCACAGTTAGAGATTAAGAGTGACAAGATTTCATTGAAGGGTGTTTTTGATAGCTTCTGTAGCTTTAGAACGAGTAGACGTGAGACACCTGAGGCACTGCAGGGGTTTCATAGTGAAAATATGTTGTTTATTTGTGAAGAGGCTTCAGGGATACCGAATGTAGTGTTTGAGGTTGGTGAAGGCAGTATGTCAACCAAAGGTGCTAAGACTGTTATGACTGGCAATCCTACGAGGTCTGATGGTTATTTCTATGAGAGTTTTCATAGTATGAGGGATAGTTGGAAGTGTTTCACTGTTTCTTGTAAGGATAGTGATTATGTGGATGAAAATTTTGTTCACGATATGGCTAGGAAGTATGGAGAAGAGAGTAACATATTCAGGGTAAGGGTACTTGGTGAGTTTCCTTTACAGTCTGATGACGTATTGTTGCCATTATATTTAGTTGAGGCAGCTACGAAAAGGGATATTGAGCCATCACCTACAACGAGTGTTGTGTGGGGTGTAGACCCTGCGAGGATGGGTGATGATAGGTCGTGTTTAGCTAAGAGGAAGGGTCAGGTTTTATTAGAGCCAGTTAAGAGTTGGACTAAGAAGGATTTGATGGAGTTAGCAGGTATTATTGTCAATGAGTATGAGTTGACGAGGTGGGAAGACAGACCTGAGTTTATTTATGTTGATAGTATTGGGATTGGTGCAGGTTTAGCTGATCGTTTATCTGAGTTGGATTTACCTGCTATTGGGATTGCAGTTTCGGAAAGTCCGTCAATGAAGGACAAGTTCATGCGATTGAGGGATGAGTTGTATTGGAATTGTAGGACTTATTTTGAGGGTAGGGATGTTCACATTCCTCAGGATGATGTTTTGATCTCTGAGTT
>MDSV01218891.1_pt1 | contig 10345 bp, 14 predicted proteins | sample 810851 | NCBI WGS metagenome assembly MDSV01 (sample SAMN05326640, study PRJNA326480) | marine metagenome | isolation source: seawater | place: Atlantic Ocean: North East | collected 2012
AATATCTTTCGAATTATCTTTTTTGAAATTTTAATTTTTTTTTTTTGAGAACTATTATTATGAGTTTTTTCAAATAAATCTCTTATGTGAATCATTCCAATTATTTTATCTAAATTTTCATCAAATATTGGAATTCTTGAGTGTTTAGTTTTATCAATAAATGAGACTAATTCACTATATGTAGTATCTACAGGCATTGAATCAATATCCGCCCTTGGTATCATTATGTCTTCAATGCATTTATCACTTAAATTAATGACATTCTTGAAAATCTTTCTGGCTCCATCATCTATTTTTTTTGAACCATTAACATCATCCTCAATTAAATCTTCAATAACATCCTTGATATTCTCTCTGGCTGAAAATTTAAATAAGTTTTTTATTTTCTGTGTAAAAATTTTTAACATTAATAAGGTGAAGAAATTGAGAGTTTATTAAGTACTGATATTTCCTTTTTTATCATCTTTTTAGAATCTATGTCATTTTGATGGTTAAATCCCATTAAATGAAAAACACTATGAACTACCATATGACAAAGGTGATCGCTAAAAGTTTTTTTTTGTTTTTTTGACTCAGATAATATTTTTTCCAAAGATATTACAATATCCCCCAAAATTATCACAGAATTTGATTCTTTTAAATACTTTGTTTCATTTTGCGGAAAAGAAAGCACATTCGTCGTAGAATTTTTGTTTCTAAATTTACTATTTATCTGCCTCATGCCATTGTCATCTGTAAATAAAACAGAAAGGTAAAACTTTTTTTTAAAGCTTTGTTCTTTTAATACCATATTAACTGATTTCTTAACACAGTCTTTCAACTGAGTTTCTTTGAAATTTTGTACATTCTCAAAAAGAAAATCAATCATTCTTCTTATTAAATTTATTAAGATACTCTTTTCCAACTCCTGAGTCTCTCTCATATTTTTCATATTTATTAACAATCTTTGACACTAAAGGGTTTCTTACAACATCCTTTTCAGTAAATTCTAAAAAACCTATATCTTTGAGACCTGCGAGAATGTTTATAGATTCCCTTAACCCTGACTTAGTTCCTGAAGGTAAATCTACTTGTGACAAGTCACCATTTATAACCATCTTCGAGTTCTCCCCAAGTCTTGTTAAAAACATTTTCATTTGAACTGCTGTTGTATTCTGTGACTCATCCAATATTATAAATGCATTAGACAGGGTCCTCCCTCTCATGAATGCAAGAGGTGCAATCTCTATGAAACCAGATTCAATCTTTTTTATCACTTCCGAAAATGAAAGCATGTCATTTAAAGCATCATAGATAGGCCTTAAGTATGGGTCTATTTTCTCTTTGATATCACCAGGTAAAAATCCTAAGTTTTCTCCGGCCTCTACGGCCGGTCTGGTCAATATAATTTTTTCAATTTCTCCTGATTTTAACATCGAAACTGCATAAGCAACTGCTAAGTAGGTCTTTCCTGTTCCAGCTGGTCCACAACAAAAAACCATTTGTTTTCTGCTTAACATTGAAAAATAATCAATTTGTTTTCTTGACCTCGGTTTTATAATTTTTCTGCCTGCAACTATGCTAAGCGAATCAATTACTTCGTAATCCTTCATTGATTTATCAATTTTTGTATTTTTAGAAATATTAATAATCGCATTGATGTCACCAGCACTTAGTGAGTTATTTTTTGAGGCTTCTTCATAAAGCTTCCTTAAAACAACAATGGATCGATTTACATTATTTTCAAAACCACTGATTTTTAATAAGTTTCCTCTTAAAAATATAGAGACTGTAAGTTGGTCCTCAAGTCTTTTTATGTATTCATCATTTCTTCCAAAAATAAGAGGTAAAATCAAATTATCATCAAAAGAAATAGTTTTTGAAAAATTTTCAGTTTTTTTTTGGGGTTTCTTTGTCAAATTCTAAGGTTCCATAACCTTTCCATGGAAGGAGAAAGAGGTTAGTCCCTCAAGTTTTATCTTGAGTGTTTCTCCAATGATATTTTTTTCTGAAAAAACGTGCACTGGTTGTAAATACTTAGTTCTACCAACGTACTGATTATATTTTTTAGCATGACTTTCTATTAAGACTTCAACTACCTTATCAATAAAAAGTTCATTAAATTTATTTTGTTGATTGACTAGTAATTCTTGAGCTTTTTTTAACCTTAAATCAAGTTTTTTTTCTTCAATTATTTCATTTTTTAAGGCTGCTGGAGTTCCAGGCCTTGGTGAATATTTGAAGGAGTAGGAACTAGCAAAACTTACTTTTTCTATCAAGTCTAAGGTTTCTTCAAAATCATTATCAGACTCACCTGGGTATCCTATAATAAAATCGGAAGAAAAAGCCATCTCAGGTTTTTGCTTTCTTATTTTTGAAATAAGTTTCAAATAATCATTCTTAGAATGTTTCCTATTCATTTTCTTTAGAATTTTATTTGATCCTGACTGTATTGGCAAATGTAAAAAGGGCATTAATTTTTTATTGTTCTTATGCTCCTCTATTAATGAATCTGTTATATCGTTGGGATGAGATGTTAAGTACCTTATTCTTTTAATTTTGGGTAGAGATGACAAAATATTACAGAGATGAGATAGAAATACTTTTTTTTCTCTTTGGTTCTCATAAACAGAAGATTTATATGCACTTACATTCTGGCCAAGTAAAGTTAATTCCACAGCACCTTTTTTTTCCAGATTTTTTGCCTCAAGAAAAATATTCTCAACTGGACGAGAATATTCACTTCCACGTGTATAAGGAACAACACAAAATGAACAAAATTTATCGCAACCCTCTTGAATTGTTATTAGTCTAGAAATATTTTTTGAATTTGATAGAGGTATTGATTGGAACTTTTCTTTGACTAAAAAATCAGTATGTATTTTTTCAGGTTCACTTTTTTTTAATAAGTTTGGTATTACATGAATATTTTGAGGGCCTATCACATAATCCACTGAATTATTTCGCTTTAACACCTCTTCCCCTTCAGCCTGAGCAACACATCCCATAACTACAATCTTCATCTTCTTTCCAATTTTTTCTTTATTTTTTTTAAAAATTGAGAGCCTTCCTAGATCAGAATAAAATTTTTCAGATGCTTTTTTTCTAATATGACATGTGTTTAAAATTGCAACATCTGATTTTTCAAAATTAAAAGCTTTTGTAAATCCACTATGTAAAAGTAATTCATCTATTTTCTCAGAATCATAATCATTCATCTGACACCCATAAGTTTTTACAAAAAAAGATTGGTTCATGTTATGATAATTAAATTAATTTTTTATTATTACAAGAGCTTAAATTCATTAAGCTTAATTTTTTTCTCTACTTCTACGTTTTGAAAGTTAAAGCTTATTTGGTTAGATATTGTATTATGACAATATTCGGATACATCTTTTCTACTTCTAAAAGCGTCAAATTTCCTTGGTTTATGGAAATGAATCTTTACTTCACTTATACCCAATCCTAAAAATTTCCATGCGTGCGAGAGTAAATCCATATTTCCGAACCACGCAAAAAAAGGGCGAAACTTTATCTCAACAGGCATTCCATCTAATTTGCTGTAAAAAATTGAGACAGGCTGAAAGTAAAAGTCTTTTTTAATCTTTGATTCAACTACTCCTAGTAATGATGATTTAAAATTTAATACTTTAAGACCATCACTTGATGTTCCCTCAGGAAAAAGAACTACATTATTTCCATCTTCAAGACTTTTCTCTATTTGACCCATTTGACTTTTTACTTTGAGAAATTTTTTCCTATTAACAAATATTGTCCTTCCAAGCCTACACAGAATATTTATAACTGGCCATGAATCAATCTCGGACTTTGCGACAAATAACGCATTAAGTTTAGAACCCAAAATCAAGATATCTAAATAGGAAATATGATTAGAAATAAATAGTACTTTCTTCCTCAAAGGAGAACCAGAGAATAAAACTTTGATTCCAAAAATTTTCACTAATCCTTTAAAAAAATACATGTAAAATAGAAAAAAATTTTTTCTAAAAATAAAATGATAAAAAAAATGTAAAATAGACAATAACATTACCCAAAGAATTAGTGGGAAAATTCTCAGGATTGAAAGTATTGGAGAATAAAGCATTATTTTTTAACAGAAAGTTTTGAATATTTTTTAATAATATTCTCCGATTTTAAAATTATTAAGACGTCTGTCGTATTGAATTTTTTATCAATTACTACGCCTGGGTTAACCCATGCCCCAGCTCTTATGTATGCTTTAATCAAAGGAGGAAGAGATCTAAATTCCTCATCAACACTAATATCGTTTAACGGGGAAATTTGAAATTCAGCCTTAAGGTTTTCAAGGGGGTTTGAAATATATTTTTTTGGTGGTTTATGATAGTGATACAAATACGAGAGTTGATTACTAAACTTCAAGTGATTAGAAGATGGGAAACTTGCACAACCAAAAATTAGGTCAACTTTATTACTGACAATATAGGATGCTAAGCCTTTCCACAAAAGCTTTATAATTCTTCCATCTCTGTAATCTTCATGGACACAGGATCTTCCTGCTTCAAGCATTGAAATATTCTTAATGTTAAAAAAACTTGACAAATCAAACTCTGACTCACTGTAAAATCTTCTATATTTTTCCTTCTGTTTTTTTAGAAGCAAACGATAAGTTCCAACCACAAAATTAGAAGAAACGGCTGTATCAATTACAACTAAATGGTCACAGAATTTATCAAATTCGTCAGAATCATTTGTAATATCTTTTTTATTTTTAAAAAAACTATTGTATCTTAATTTTTTTGCGAAATCGAGCGTTGGATCTGGGTCTTTTATAATTTTTACAAGATAGTTTTTGAATGAAAACTCAAGGTTACGAGATTTAGCAGAAAAAATTGATTTAAGCTTCTCAACTTTTTTTACCTTAGATTCTAGTGAAGAGTTATTCTTTATTTTTAATTGGAACACCATATAATTCTAATCTATGATCAACAAGTTTATAACCAAGTTCTTTTGCGACTAGCTTTTGAAGTTTTTCAATCGCATCATTTTGAAATTCAATTACTTTTCCAGTTCTTACATCAATTAAATGGTCATGGTGCTCATCTGGAACCTCTTCATATCTAAATCGTCCATCTTTAAACTCGTGTTTTTCAATAATATTTTTTTCTTCGAAAAGCCTTATTGTTCTATATACAGTTGCAATGCCAATATTTTTATCTACCTTTGAAGCCCTCTTAAACACCAACTCTACATCAGGGTGATCTTTTGACTCTGATAAAACTTGAACAATAATTTTTCTTTGCTCGGTCATTTTTAAACCAAGCTTTGAACATTTATCTAGCAATGACATCATTTATTATAAGATATTAACCTATTGTTAAAATTTTATTACATTTATAAAAAAAATTTACACTTATTAGAATATATCATATTGTTAATAAAATGAAAAAAAAAGTTTTAGATGTTAGTAATGAAAAGTGCCCTATGACTTTTCTCAAGGCGAAATTGTTTATAAAGGACAATATTAACGCTGAAAAGACAATTATTGTCAAAGGTAAAAAAAATATGCTTATGCTCCATGATAGTTTGAAAAAAAACTTTAAAATTATAACAAAACCACTGGAATCTAATAAATTTCAATTAAATTTATATGATCAAATCTAGCTCTAAAATCAGAGCGTTTTCACTTTTATCTTTGTTCTCATAATAGTTTTTTCTTTCACCAATGATCTCAAAATTTTTACTAAAATACATTTTTTTTGCATCATAATTTTCGTCACTTACTTCAAGAATAATCTTATTGATAAAATTTATTTTACAAAAATCTATGCAATCTTTGAGTAGCAAACTACCCACTCCCTTTTTTCTATATAAAGGATCAACAAAAATTATATAGATTTCTAAATAATCAGTATTACATAGCGCTAAATAAAATCCGATGATTGAGTTACTCAAAAGGCATAACTTTCCATGAGATTTTTTTTTTTTTATGAATTTCTGAAGCTCATCTTTTTTCCAAAGATTGTTTTTAAATAAAAGACTAAATTTTCTTTGAAATAAGTAAAGATCTTTACATAATTTAAAATCAAGAGTTATAAAATTTAAGTTATTCATAATAAGTATTATGATAAAAAATGTCTAATTTTTTTGTCCCAAAACCGCTAAAAATTGAATTTGCTAAATCTTTTGCATTAATTAATTCAACTTTAATTCTTCTTTTATCAATCTTCTTACTAAATTTTAACTCATCTGTAATAAGGAATAAATTATCAATTCTTTGTTCTTTAGTTACAAAAAAGTCATGAAAACTTTCGGCACTGTCATAAAAAACGTTAGATTTTTTTAATATTTTTTTTTTATTTATACTAAATTGTTGATAAAAAAATTTCATTTTTGTTGATCTAAAGCTAACAATTATATTCTTGGCAATATTTAAATTCTTAACAAGGAAGGGAGTAAATGTTGATGTTGACATAACTTTGGCATTGGAACGCAAGGCTAAGGCTTGTGAAATTGATTTAATTGACCTTAGGGCCGTAAAACTTCCTGGACCTATTGATATAAATATATACTTTAAATTTTTAAAATCATGTTTGTTTGAAAAGTATTGAATGATTTTAAAAACACTATCTACTTTTCCATTAATTATTTTTTTTTCACTAAAATCTTCTAGTTTTTTATCAGAATATATTGCTAATGATACAGTTTGACTTGAACAAAAAATTGATAATGTTAACATGATTATTATTCTAAAATGAATGAAAATTTCATAAAAGTAAATCAAAATAACTTAGATGTTGTTGTTGATCTCAGATATTCGTCAAATAACAACTTCACCAAAAAAAAAGTTTCATCTATGGACAGTTGTTTTCTTCATAAAGTAGCATATGAGCATCTTTGCAGATCAGTTGAAATTTGCAAAAAAATTGGATTCAAATTAAAAATATTTGATGCCTATAGACCGGTTTATGTCCAAAAAAAACTCTGGGACTTTCATCCAGATCCTAACTTTTTGTCTCACCCTAAAAAAGGGTCCCCACATTCAAGAGGTGTAGCAATTGATTTAACCCTTATTAGGGAAGGGGAAGAATTAGATATGGGAACAGATTTTGATGAATTCAGCAAACTTTCTTACCACGGTAATAAAGAAATATCTGGTTTGTCTTACAAAAATAGACTAACCCTTCTTGGCATCATGACAGATGCAGGTTGGGATTTTTACAGAAATGAATGGTGGCATTATCAACTTTTTAATTCAAAAACTTTCCCAATCGTTAAAAACATCCAAGAATGATAAAATTTATTGTAATTTTCTTTGTGGTTTTTTCTTGGACATTTTCAAAATGTGAGGAGGGTTCAGGAGTAACCCTTATGTATCATAGGTTTGATGATAATAGATTCCCTTCAACAAGTATCTCTAAAGACAACTTTGAGTCCCAGATGCTTTATTTAAAAAAAAATAATTACACTATTTTACCAATTTCAAAATTAGTATCTTTTTTTGAAGGTAACTATAAACTTCCCCAAAAATCCATTTTTATTACTGTTGATGATGGTTATAAGAGTTTTTTTAAAAATGGGTTCCCAATTTTAAAAAAACTTGGGTTTCCATTTAGTATTTTTTTGTCAACTAAATTTGTATCGAATGAAAAAAATAGTGACTTTATGAGTTGGAGCATGATTAAAGAAGTATACAATTCAAATGGTTCCATACTTAATCATACTTTCAGCCATGCAAATTTAAATGAAATCTCTTCTGAACAGGCACTAAATGAATTAATTTTAGCAGAAGAAAAAATTAAAAACGAACTAAATCATATTCCAAAGATTTTTTCATATCCCTATGGTGAGTCAAATAACAAAATTGAAAAATTACTTCAAAAACTTGGTTATAAACTTGCTTTTTCACAGCATTCCAGTCCAATAAGTATAAATGAGAATAAGTATAGACTTCCAAGATTTTCAATAAATGATGAATTTGGGAAATTAGAGCGATTCAAACAAATAGTTAGCGCCAAGCCATTCAAATTTTCAAATTTGACAGTTAGTCAAAAAAACCTTGCTTCAGGATTACTTAAGTTCTCTTTTCAAATAGAACAAAGTACAGAAAATATTAATTGTTACTTGAATAACAATGCGAGATTGACAATTCAAAAAAAAGAAAAAAAAATAACTGTAATTTTAAATAATATAATGAAGAAAAAACAATACAGACTTAATTGTACAAAAATAAATGAAAATTCTGAACTTTTCTGGTTTGGCAAAATGATAATTACAACAAACTCATCGATAATTTTTTAAAATTTAATTTAAAGTTCCGCTCTTATCAAATTTTAAAAAATTGTTTGATTTAATTATTTTTTTTACATCTTTAACATATTCATTTTTTCTCTCTGAATAGTTATAAAGAAAATCTGATAATTTGTATCCAGATAATGTTTCGCCGCTCATTCTAAATTTTTTTCTTTCTTCTCTAAATTCCTCATAAGCTGCATGTGTATTAATATTTTTCAAGTAAGACCTGGCAGAATCTGATAAATTGACAAATTTTCTTACGAAAAAATTCTTATCTTCCTCTCTTTTTTTTGGTCTAAGTCCCTTGCTTTCATCGAATGTGTATTGTCCAAATACCGCATTACCTTCTCTAAGATATCTTGAGGTTCCCCATCCACTCTCTATTGCCGCCTGAGCAAGGGCTAATGAAATTGGAACTACATCGACTTTAATTAAAAGGTTGCCCAGATTAGAGTCATTTGATTCGTACTTTTCACTTAATTCAAACAACCAAACTGGCCAAAAATCTCTTGAAAAATTTTCACCATTAGACTCTCTCCACCAATCTAAAATTTTCTTTCTTTCACTCAAAATCTTCAGATTTTCAGAATAAATTATTGGGATTAATGTATTTATAAAAAGTTTCTTTCTATCTGAAACAGGTTGAATCCCCATAAAATCATCAGGGAGCGAGGAAAATAATATCAAATTAGCCGAATCATTATGTAAAAAATCATCAACAGAAAAGTCATATTTATGAAAAATATCAATCATCTCATTAGCCTTTGAAATGTAATCAACCTTTATATCTGATGCTCGTTTTTCCTCAAGCTTCATACTTTGAATTGTATAGTTAATTGATTGATTCTGAGTCTTTTTATTTTTAAAACTATTATAGAATCCAACTGCAAGATTTATTAAGACAAGAGAAACTAATGTGACCCCAATGTTTCTATAAAGAACTGGTATTTTTTGCATTAATTTAATTTACAGCTTCAACTGATTCAATCTCAGGAATATAATATTTCAACATATTTTCTATACCTGATTTCAAGGTTATTGTTGAACTTGGACAGCCAGAACAAGATCCTTTAAGCTCTAGAAAAACAATACCTTTTTCAAATTTTACAAAACTAATATCTCCACCATCTTGGGCAACAGCTGGTTTAATTCTTTCATTTAGAAGTTCCTTGATCTGATTTACAATACCAAGGTCCTTTTTGCTATATTTTGTTTTATTGTCATTTTTTTTTTTGATGAGGGGTTCTTTATAACATTTTTTTCTAATGAAAAAAAATCGTGAATCTTTGATAAAAGATTTGGTTTAACCATATCCCATTCAAGGTCATTCTCTTTTGTAATTGTTATAAAGTCTTTTCCAATAAAAACGCTTGAAACATTTTCGTCTTCAAAAAGTAAATTAGCTAGTATATTTTTCTTTGCTTCCTCCTTTGTCTTGAACTCAAGACTGCCTTTATCTAAAATTATTTTTCCTGGAATAAATTTTAGTGTTTTTGGGTTTGGAGTATCTTCAGTTTGTATAAACATATTTAAAAATTAATTAATTCAAGTCAATTTGTCAATTTCTTCTTCTGATAAATTTGAAGGGATTATTGTTAAGGGAACTTTGATTTTAGACATTTGCTTTCCAGTAAAAGCATTTATTAAAGGATCAGAGCCTGCAATACTTGAAGCTAAGACAAAATTAGAAATAAATTTGTTTGCAGATAAAAAATTAATTATGCATTCAACTCTGTCACCTTTCATTATAAATTTTTTAGGTTTTTTATTTGTAAATTTCGAAACAAAGTTTTCATATTCTTTGATTTTTGACTCAGCCTTTTCTCTTGATTCAACTTCTGCTATATCTTCAACCGCTTTCCAGTGACTAAATTCTAAAGTATCAAATGTATATAAAATAGCCACTCTACCATTACTTATTGCACTTCTTTGAGCAGCATACCTCAGAGCATTAAACATTTCTTGTGAATCATCTAGTATAACTAAAAATGTGAGTTCTTTATTCATGGTCAACTTTTCTTAAAAATAAAACCGGCAATTATACCTAAGCCAATGGCAATAATAGCAGAAAAAATACCATATATAAAAGAGA
>MDSV01094396.1_pt1 | contig 10343 bp, 16 predicted proteins | sample 810851 | NCBI WGS metagenome assembly MDSV01 (sample SAMN05326640, study PRJNA326480) | marine metagenome | isolation source: seawater | place: Atlantic Ocean: North East | collected 2012
AGATAGGAGAAAACTGTTTTATTCAAGAAGATAATACTTTGCAACCTTTTACTAAAATAGGAAATAATGTCGTAATGTGGGCAGGTAATCACATAGGACATCATGGTATTATTCATGATCATGTTTTCTTTACAAGTCATGTAGTTCTTAGCGGGCATTGTGATGTGGGAGCCTTTAGTTGGTTTGGAGTTAATTCTACTATTAGAGATGGACTCACAATAGGAGAAGGTACTTTTGTAGCAGCAGGAGCTTTGGTAACAAAAGATACAACTCAGTGGCGAGGGCAACTGGGTGCTCCTGCAAGAGAGTTTAAAGATTCACTGGAGTTAAACCCATAATGAAGACTATCATATGTGATATAGACGGAACTATATTTAAGTACAACCCTAGAGGGCACGACGCAATTGCTAATGAAGATTCTGAACTTCTCCCTGGGGTAAAAGAGAAATTTAAAGAATGGGAAAATAAAGGGCATAGAATTATAATTATTACAGGTAGAAGAGAATCAGTGCGAGATATTACAGAGGCTACTTTAATAGACCTTGGTATTCCTTTTGATACACTACTAATGGGTCACGCTGATACTGGTAGAATTTTAATCAATGATGTTGGACAGAAAGGGAATTGTAAAGCTCACGCAGTATCTTTAGAAAGAGATTTAGGAATGAACGAAGAAGATTGGGGTAAAGTAGGACTATGATAAAAACTAATTTAAATACTTGTTATAAAACAGCAAATTATTTTAACAAAATGTTTTTTGAAATTCCAAGAAAACATATTAATTTTATCCTAGTAGATATACCTGAGTGGGGTAACTTCTGTGAAGATGGAGCCGATGTTTGGATTGAAATGGGTAAAGAGTACCCAGACTATAATTTATTTAAAAACGTATTAGTCCATGAATTAGTTCACATGTACCAATGGTTGAATCCCGATCCTAAAGATAAAGAAGATCATGGACCTTCCTTCTTTAGATGGAATAGGTATTTAGCAGATCACGGAATTGTTTTAGAGGAAACTTATTAATGTGGAAAAGACATGGTAAATTTTTTGATGGAATTGATGGGAGAGCACAATGTCCTGTAGTGGATATTTTAAATGACGGATTTTGGAGAATTTATTTTTCTCATAGAGATAGCAATGATCACAGTTACACTTCTTATATTGATGTTGAAGAAGGAAATCCAGAAAATGTACTCCGTAGTAGTGAAGTCCCTGTATTATCTCCTGGGCCGTTAGGTTCCGTAGATCAAGCAGGCGCTATGGCTACTTCTATAATTAGCAACGGCGCAACTAAATATTTATATTATATAGGTTGGTCACAGAGACTTGATGTGCCTTATTTTAACACAACTTGTATGTCAGCAGCCTCTATGGAAGGTAATAATTGGCATAAAATCGGACCTATTTTAAGCCCTGATAGAATTGATGACGGGTATTCTGGAACTTTCTATCCCATCATAAATCACTCGGGGACTAGGTGGACTGGTATTTATTTATCTTGTTTTGAGTGGGTAGAGATTGACGGACGCATCGAGCCTAGATACGATTTAAAAAGAGCTATGTCTGAAGATGGCGTTCACTGGAATAAAACTGGGGATTCTGTAATCGATATCCAAACAGGACAAGGAGGAGTATCTCAAATGACTGTTTGGTACAACCATATGAGAGGTATATACCAAGGGTGGTATTCTTTAAGAAACCTTAAAAATTATAGGGATAACCATGAGTATTCTTACAGAATACGATATGCAGAAAGCTTTGATTTAATTAATTGGGAACAAGACCAGCTAAGTTTAGAAAATTGTTTATACCCAACAGGTAATCGAAATGATTGGGACGGGATAATGTGTTGTTATCCATGTGTAGTAGCGTATAATGATACTTTATATATGTTCTATAACGGTAATGGTTTTGGGCAGACAGGGATAGGATATGCAACATGGGAATTATAAATAGTTTAAATAATCATTCTTCGAAGCAATCTTATCAAGAAAAAGGGTATATCCTAGTAGAAAAACTATTTGATCCTGATGAGATTAATAATATTTTAGTAGAGATGCAAAGTATTTTTATGATTCAAGCATCTCATAAAAATATTGACACAAGCAGTATTTCTAAAGCTATGCTTGATCTTTTTTCAAAACATAGAATTATTTTTAAAAGTTGTGGCAAACAAGCACAACATTTAATAGATGCTTGGAAGCTTTCTAGTGACAATAGATTACTATCTATATTGATAGATATTTGCGGATTAAAATTTCCTAACATATGTACTAGGCCTGTTGCAATGTTTAACTCTAAATCATTAGCTAGTAATGAGGGCTATCATACATTAGCCGCACACCAAGATAGTGTTTCCATGAGAGGATCAAGTAACGCTGCTATAGTTTGGATGCCTTTAGTAAAGATTACTAATAATTTAGGACCTTTAGAAATAGTTCCTGGTAGTCATCAGCAAGGTAACCTTGTGGACGATGTGGATGAGTTTGGATTTGGGGTAATACCTGATAGGATGTTTAAGGACGATGATTTTATCAGTTTTCATAACATGAAGCCAGGAGATGCTGTAATTTTTAACTCACATTTAGTTCATCGATCTGGCAAACTGTGGACAGAAGGAGACATAAGATGGAGTCTCCAATTTAGGTATAACGATTTATTAGATGAAAAGTTTATAGAAGAAGGTTTTACTAATCCTTATATTTATAGACCTATGACAGAAAAGGAATTAAATAGTGAATAAACCAATTCAAGTGTATTTTAGGACACTAGACAAATCAAAAGTATTAGAGCCTGTTCAAGGTATTCGTAGACCCACATGGTTTTCTCATGAGGCTTGTTTTGATAACTTATTGAAAACCATGAACTCAGATTTAGTGGATTTAAATGTTATTATAGATAAATCTCAGTTAGAAGAACTCCCAGATTCAAATTACAGAGTAGAATTAATTAATTCAGACGAAAGATTAGATTCTTTACTAAAAGAATATGAAAATAACCAAGTAACATATACTGATAGAAACGAAGCAGGAGAAGAAATCGTAAAAAGAGAAGAACCTCCTGATAATGAAAAAGCTGCTGGTCAACTTTTATATGAAATCATTGATTCAGATAATTTAAGTTCAGATAAAATGGTATATATAGTAGAAGATGATTATTTACATCTTCCACATTGGGCTGAAACTATAGTTGGATTTTATCAAACCCACAACGGACCACACTATATATCTTTGTATGATCATGCTGATAAGTATTCACAAAGATATGAGGGGCTACAATCTCAAATTATTGTAAGTCCTAACGCTCACTGGAGAACTATTCCTAGTACTTGTGGCACCTGGGCTGCCCCTGCTGTTGCTCTGAAAGAAGATTACGATATTCATCATGATAGATTAGGGGACCATAATAAATGGATGAAACTTGCTGAAAGAAATAGAGCTGTACTAAGTTGTATGCCCGGTAGAGCTACTCATTGTATGGAAAATTATTTGTCACCTTGTGTAGATTGGGGAGCTTTATGCGAGTCTTAATTACAGGAGGTGCAGGTTTTATTGGTTCTCATTTAGTAGATTTCTTTTCTACTAGGTGGGGTTCGTATGAAGACAATGAAATTATCATACTTGATAATATGGGATATGCTTCTAGTTATGAAAACATTTCAGAAGCATTAGAAAAACCAAATGTAAGGTTTGTTTTAGCAGATATTTGTAATTATGCTATTTATGATAAGTTCATGGAAGGTGTAGACTTAGTAATACATACCGCTGCAGAAAGTCATGTGGACAATTCTTTTTATGACCCGACTAGGTTTGTAAAATCAAATGTAGAAGGAACCCAAGTTTTGCTTCATGCTTGTAAAGAGTATAAAGTGCAAAAAATTATTCATTTTAGTACTGATGAAGTCTACGGAGGTAGTACGGACGGAACTATATTTAGTGAGAGAGATATATTAAACCCCACTAATCCATATTCAGCATCAAAAGCTGCTTCTGAAATGATGGTTAACAGCTATATTAAGTCTTTTAAATTACCTATAATTACAGTTAGACCTAATAATGTATATGGAATTGCACAACACTGTGAGAAGCTAATTCCAACTTGTTGTTATCATCTACAGAAAGGATTACCTATTCCTATTCATGGTTATGGATTAGCTGAAAGAGATTATTTATCTGTTAAAGATTTGTGTCAAGCAATAGGGTTATTAGTTAATAAAGGCAGAGAAGGTGAAACATATAACATAGGAATTAATGACTCTTATAGAGTAATTGATGTCGCTCATATGTTTAGTCGAATTGCTGATGTAAACTGTAATGACGCAGTAAATTATGTTTCAGATAGATTATATAATGACGCAAAATACCCTATATGGTCAGAAAAAATTTGTTATGATACGGGATGGACTCCTAAACATAAATTATCAGAAGACGTAGTAGAGTTATGGGATTGGTTTACTGCCAAAGAATTACCCTTTGCTCATGGATGGTTTAAAAATGATTAAAATTGTAATAGTCGCAATTATGACTGTAACAAACCCTTTAGATAATGATTCTTATCAGTTTACAGACCCTCACTTTAAATCTTTACAAGAGTGTGTTATGTATGTTAATTTTAATATAGAAGGTATTCGTCAACATTTAAGTAAGAACTTCCCTGATAGGGAAATAGCAAATCTTTATTGTGTTCCAGAAAAAAACTTAAAAAAGCATATTGAAAATACAACTATATGAACTTACATTATGATAGTCTGTTTGCTATTCCAATTATTCAGCGTCTTGTTCCTGGAATGGAAAACTTTAACACTAATTTAGTTAAAAACTTAGACTCTTGGATGGACAAAAACCCAAACGCAAAGCCTATAAACTGGTCTTGTGATTTGTATTCTAGTGATATTGAAAAAAACATTCTTCATCACAAACTATTTAAAGATTTAAAACAACCTATTATTACTCATGCTAACGAACTGTGTGAGATTATGGGTTACGACAATGAAAGATTCAGACCTATAGTGGAAGACTGTTGGTTAAATGTTTATGGACAGTTGAATAATCAAGAATTACACAATCATCCTAACAGACATTTAAGCGGAGTATATTATCCAACTGCTACAGAAGGAGATGGTGCATTATTTTTTCGTACCCCCTTGTTTGGTACAAACTATGAGTCAGTACCAATTAAAAAACCTAACAATACTAATACTGGCTATTTTATAGTAGAGACAGTGCCTAGCAAGATGGTTTTGTTTCCTAGTTATTTGTTACATTGTGTAACTCCTAACAGATCAGATCAGAGAATTTGTATTGCGTTTAATATAAATCTAAAGAAAAATTAAGGACAAAACGGTATGGAATTACCCTTTATAAAATGTAATTACCCTATAGATGATAAATTTATGGGAGAGTTAAAAAGATTATTAGAAACAGGACCTTGGTCAAATAACGGCATATATCATCAATTATTTGAAAAAGAATTAGAAAAATTACTTAACACCAAAGTAGCTTTAGTAGATCACGGAGAGTCTGCGGTATTACTAATGCTTGCTGCTTTAGGAATTCAAAATAAATATATTATAGTTCCTAGTTATACTTTTGTAGGTACTGTAGCTGCTATTGTTTGGTCAGGTAACAAGCCTATTTTTTGTGATGTTAAATCTACTACTTACCCTTTAATTGACGTAGATAAGTGTCAACAGTTATTAGAAGAAGACTGGGGTCAACAAATAGGGGGTATACTTGGGGTTGATTTATATGGATTACCTTGTAACTATGACGATTTAAATTATATAGGACAAAAGTATAATATTCCTGTGATTATTGACTCTGCTCAAGCTTTTGGAACTCAATTAAAAGGTAAACTAATAGGAAATAATTGTTTGATGCACTCGTTTAGCTTTCATACTACAAAATCTTTTCCTACACTAGAGGGAGGATTTGTTTCTTCAAAAGATGAATATCTAATTGAAAGAGTAAAAAGACTTAGGAACTTTGGAATTAATCCTTCAGGAAAACCTGATTGTATAAGTATTGGACTTAACTGTAAAATGAATGAAGTACAAGCACTAATAGGGCTTCATACGTTAGATAAAGTACAAGAAATATTTAACTACAAAAGAATGATGTTTTCTGAATACATTAGTTCTTTGAGAAGTAATAATATTACTACACTAACTATCCCTAAAAAAGCGAATCCTATTTCTAATATGATGCCTATTTTTATGAATGAAAGAAGTTCTATTCAAAAAGGACTAAGAGAAAATAATGTAGAGTCTTTGTTTTATTGGGAACTACCTGTGCACAAAATGTCTGCGTATAGGAAATATTATGATAACGAAGAGTTATTTGTTACAGATAAAGTATCCGAAAAGGCTTTAGCTTTACCTTTTTATAACGATATAAAATTGAAAGAAATAAACTTTATTATAGAAAATATAAAGGAACATATGTAGTGGAACTGTTGTTGAGTATCGTTTTCGCGATTTTTTTGTTCGTAGTGTTCATTTTACCTATTGGACTTTTCGCAAGCCGTGTTACGAGAAATTTATTTGATGACTAGGTATGCAAAAATTGCATATCTGTTATGTTTTGACATTGTTCTATTGCACTGCAATAAAATTGTAACTGGACAGGTGCTATCTTCTATGATATAATTTATTTAACAATAAGGTTTCAACATTTGTTGAGTCTTTATTAGTTTAATCATGAAAGGAGAATTATATAATGACAACTTTAGTAGCTGAAATTGGGCATATTACTTGTGACGTATGTGAATATTTGGGTAAATTTTTTAATGCAGTTGGAAAAGGTATAGCAGTTGCTGGTCAACACAGAGCTAACCACGAACTAAAACGATTGGGTTATCTGAACAAAGATGGATCTTTTAACGAAAAAAATCACTTCGGTCTTGGAACTTGGGAAGCATGACACAGATAGACTATTCTAGCGCGATTCCTAATAATGTAAATCTGAATGGCGACAGGAAGATACAGCGGGCACTTGAGAAATGGCAGCCCGCTTTTCTACAATGGTGGGATAACTTTGGACCTAACTGGGCTGCTCAGGATGATATTTTTCTAAGAACAGCTGTTAGTGCAGACTCAAAAGGTTGGGCAGTATTTGATTATGTTAAAATGCCAGATTATCGTTGGGGTATATTCCTAGCGGACCCTGTGCAAGATCGGACAATTAGTTTTGGAGAGCATAAAGATGAAAAAGTATGGCAAGAAGTTCCTGGAGAGTATCGTGCAGACTTAAGACGTCTCATAGTAACACAAGGCGATACTGAACCTGCTAGTGTAGAACAACTACAATGGTTAGGAAAAACTGCGCCTAGTCTATATGACCTTCGACAATTATTTCAAGTAAATGTAGAAGAAGGTAGACATTTGTGGGCTATGGTATATTTGTTACACAAATACTTTGGCAGAGACGGTCGCGAAGAAGCAGACATGATGCTTGAACGCCACAGTGGTGACGAAGACACTCCAAGGATATTGGGAGCGTTTAATGAAGCAACGCCCGACTGGCTTGCATTCTTTATGTTTAGCTTTTTTACCGACAGAGATGGTAAGTTCCAACTTGCTAGTTTAGCAGAGAGTGCGTTTGATCCTCTTAGTCGTACCTGCAAGTTTATGCTTACAGAAGAAGCTAACCATATGTTTACTGGAGAAAGTGGAGTAATGCGTATTGTGGATCGTACTTGTGAGCTTATGAAAGATGTAGATGATGTGACTAGATTAGGCGGCATACCTTTAGAAATTATACAAAAATATATTAACTTCCATTATAGTGTCAGTTTAGATTTGTTTGGGTCTGAAGATTCAACAAATGCTGCAAACTTTTATGCTTGTGGACTCAAAGGTAGATATCAAGAAGAAAAGATTGCTGATGATCATATACTAAGTACGCCACAACGTGTTAACCTAAACGAGAGACTACAGAACGATTATATAAAAGACTGTGAACGTGGTGTGGAACGATGGAACAAATGTATACAAAAGCATGGAATTCCTTTCACACTAGAGTTACCAAACAAAAATATGAACAGACGAGTAGGACGTTATGCCAACCATAAAGAGTACGGTTGGAATCTGCCCTCAGATCAAGAACGCGAATATGTAGCTAATTTAATGTACCCTGTGGTAGAACCAGGCATGTTTGCTAGTTATATCGCACCTCCTACGAAAGGAGTACATGGCAATTCTGTAGATTTTGAATATGTGAGATTTAATTAAATGAAAGAACTAGTTTTTTCAATGATGTTATGGATTCACAATGTTACAGGATATACAATGCCAGAGCCTCCTGAGATTTCTTTAGTATCTAAAGAAACAATGTTATTTTATGCTTATGGTTGCGATTTAGAACCTATTCCAGAAGAAAACATCGAGTTATGTAATACAAGAAAAGATTGGAATTTGAATGAAGACGGCCCTCTTGGAATGTATGATAGTATTAAAAAAACTATTATATTACCTGCCGACTTTGATGTAAATAGTGTTCACGATAAATCTATTCTTTTTCACGAATTAGTCCATCATGTTCAATATGCAAATAACCTACACAATACTGTGGAGTGTAAGCCAAAATTAGAAAAAGAAGCATATGATCTTCAAGATAAGTGGCTACAGAAAAAACATAATGTTAATCTATACGATACTGTTGGTATGAACGAAGTATTTTACTTTCTTAAAACTGAGTGTTTGTTTAGATTCTATTAAGCCCCTAAGATGCCTGCCTTAAACTACGATTTTACTAAATTTAAAATATACAAAAACATAAATGTTGACGATGTTATTATCCCCACCACTGATGACAGTGCGTGGGAATATTTTTCTTATCATCGTTGGGTTTATGATAAACTTTTATTGTCTGATATAAATGATATTCCTTGTGGACCTTATGGTGTTTACCCCTCAGAGTATCCAGTAATTGTAAAACCCATTGTAAACTTAATGGGTGGAGGTTACGGGAATAGGAAAATAGATAATGAAAAAGATTTAGATAGGTATTTACTCCCAGAGCTTTTTTGGATGAAATATTTTAAAGGAGAACATTTGTCGTATGACTGTATTGTGAAAGACGGTAAAATATTATACATGGAAGTGTTTAAAGGACATATTTTACGTGATGGGATGTTTGACTTTTGGGAAACGGTTACTCATGAGGTGAGCAGTGCCCAAATTAACAACATTGTAAATTGGACAGAAACTAATCTGTCTGGTTATACTGGTTGTTCGTGTTATGAAACTATTAATGATAACATGATTGAGGCACATTTGCGTATGGGGGATATAGATAGATTTATGAATCCTACTCTCATACAAAACATTGTGAACCTGTATAGGGATGGCTCTTGGAATTATCAAGAGAAAGAATATAGAAAATATTATTTGTTTGCTGTATTCGCTCCTTATACCCAAGAAGTAAGTATAAGTAAAAGATTACTTGATCAAGCAGAAAAAGATTGTGTATTTTTTCAACTTGATTCTTCTGATGGATACTTAGCAAATCCACCAGCAGGAAAAAGAATATTTGCTCTTGGCACCTGGGATCAGGCCGCTGGTGTAAGAATAAGAAATAAGTTAATAAACAACACCAGTCCACCAATTCCAGATGAGTATGTTTTACCTTTGTATGGCTACAAATCTGATTAAATCTTGCCAATCGCTTAATTGTTTGGTATTATATATAAATCATGAAGGAAACATACGAGGAGTTATGTCTATGAGAACTATAAGTCTTCGTCCTTATGCAAAGCGTCGTATGGATATGAAAAAGAAAATACACTGGCCCAGATATATGTGGGATGGTGGTAAAATTCGTAAGATGCACTTGCAGGACTATATAACCTTCTTTAAACTTTTATTTTTACATGGAAGTGACGGAGTTAAACAGACAAAACATGTTGATAGATAATACAATTCAAAAGGCACTTGATGCAGGTAAAAAAGGCTACGATGTAGTTGACTATACTATGTATCAAGTGCCTTCTTCTTCCAGACAGGAAGTTGAGTATTCGTATAGAAATAAAACAGAGGAACTAATTTATGGAAGAAAAACATACAATGACCGAGGACGAAGTAAGAAACGCTCTCGTCCAGTGGCTATACGATGAAGAACGTACTATGCTAACAGATGGATCAGCAGAAATTACTATTTTTGAAGATCAGTCTGCTGAAATAGTTATATATACAGACACATCAGTACACTGATGTCCGATACATATGTAGTGCGTAAAACACACAAAAAAGATGCTTGGGATATTTCTAAGTTTAGTGACTATAAAGACGCTGACTCTATGTTCACAGTATCTAAACGTGGTAACACATACTCATGTGATTG
>MDSV01116506.1_pt1 | contig 10343 bp, 8 predicted proteins | sample 810851 | NCBI WGS metagenome assembly MDSV01 (sample SAMN05326640, study PRJNA326480) | marine metagenome | isolation source: seawater | place: Atlantic Ocean: North East | collected 2012
TATTTTTAATGCATTACATGGAAGAGATGGAGAAGATGGTATTGCACAAAGCTACTTTGAATATTTAAAAATACCCTACACGCATTCGGGTGTCATAAGTTCTTATAAAGCCATGAATAAAGTTTATTCAAAAGAGATATTTATCAAGAATAAAATTAAGACCCCAAGGTATTTTTGTATAAATAAATCCTTCTTTAAAATTAATGTGATAAAAAAATTAATTAAAAACTTTAAAATTAAATTTCCTGTTGTCATAAAACCTATTAATGAAGGGTCTAGTTTAGGTGTAATGATATGTAAAAATATGGAAACATTAATTAAATCTACAAAAAAATTACTAAATAAATATAATGAGTTAATTCTTGAAGAATATATTGATGGGCAGGAAATTCAGGTTGCAGTTATAAATGGAAAACCGATAGGTGCAATTGAATTAATACCAAGGCGATTATTTTATGACTATAAAGCAAAATATACTAAGAAGGCGAAAACAAAACATGTTATGCCAGCACGATTATCAAAAAAAAAATATAAAGAAGTTTTATCAATAGCCAAAAAAGTACACAATGTTTTAAATTGTAGAGGGGTCACAAGATCTGATTTTAAATTCTTTAATAATAATTTTCATTTATTAGAAATAAATACTCAACCTGGAATGACAAGCTTATCTCTTGTGCCTGAAATAGCTACCTTTACTGGCTTAACTTTTGAAAATTTGGTCGAAAAAATTTTATTAGATGCAAGTATCAATAAATGAAGAATAGAAAATTGATCGCTGCGGGATTATTTTTATTATTCACAACGATTACATTTCAACAAGAAATAGTTATTTCTAAATTTAATCTTAAAAAAATTGAAATAGAAAATAATTTTATATTAAAGGAAAGAGATATTAGAATATTATTATCTTCAATTTACGGTAAAAATCTTATATTTCTAAAAAATTCTCAAATAGAGGAAACTTTAATGCAGAATAGCCTTATCGAAAGCTTCAAAATCAAAAAGAAATATCCAAATACTTTAAAAATTCAAATATTTGAAAAAAAACCAGTTGCTATTTTGTTTGATAAAAAAAAAAAAATTTTATTTAAGTGAAAAAAACGATCTTATAAAATTTGATAGAATACAAAATAATTTTGATTTACCTTATATTTTTGGAAAAAAAGAAAATTTTAAAAATTTTTATAAGGTTTTAAAAAAAATAAATTTTCCTGTAACTCATATTAAAAAATATACCTCATATGAGTCAAATAGGTGGGATATTGAAACAAAAAATAATGTAATTATAAAACTTCCTTCGGAGAATTACATTAAAAGCTTGGAAAATTATTTAGATATTAAAGACAAAAAAGATTTTAAAAGATATAAGATATTTGATTATAGAATAGAAAATCAACTTATCTTAAAATAAGATGGATAAATTTCCTTTAGTACTTTTTTTAGAAATTAATAAATCGAATTTATTTTTTTATGTTGGAAAAAATAATGATAATTATTTCAAAAATATTTACAAATTAAATGTTCCAATTCAGGGATTTGAGAATAATAGAATTTCTGATTTTGAAGCAGTTTTAAAAATAATTAGAGAAAGCATTTATTTTATTGAAGAGAAAGTAGATCATACATTTAAAGATATAGTGCTAATACTTGAAAATTTTCACCCAACTTTTATTAATTTATCTGGTTATAAAAAATTAAATGGATCACAGATTTTAAGAGAAAACATCACTTATATCTTAAATACTTTAAAATCTTACGTTGATGAAATTGAAGAGAAAAAGACAGTTTTGCATATTTTTAATTCAAAATTTAATTTAGATAAAAAAAATATAGAAAATTTACCTATAGGACTATTTGGTGATTTTTACTCCCATGAATTAGCACTAACGTTAATAGGCTCAAATGATTTAAAGAATATAAATAATATTTTTAGTAATTGTAATTTAAAAATTAAAAAAATTTTGCTTAAAAGTTTTTTAAAAGGAGCAAATTTAAGTGAAAGTATTTTAAGTAATGAGAACTTCTTTCATATTAAAATTGAAGAAAATAGTTCAAAAATTTTCTATTTTGAGAATAGTTGTTTAAAATTTGAACAAAATTTTAAGTTTGGATCAAGTATAATTTTTAAAGATATCTCTAAAGTTACATCTCTAAAAATCAACACAATTGAAAAAATCGTAAAAAAAGTAAATTTAAATGAAAAATTGTTAGTCGATGAGCTGATTGAAAAAGAATATTTTGACGACGAGATTTACAAAAAAATTAAAAAAAAATTAATTTATGATATTGCTTTTGCCAGGATAAAAGAAATTGTAGAAATTTTGATATTTAAAAATATCAATTTTAAACATTATGTTAAATCAATAGATTCCGTTTCATTAGAAATGAGAATAGACCATTTCGAAAACTTTAAGGAAATTTTCGACACCATCTTTTCAACTTACAAATTTAAATTTAAATTTTTAGGCGATTTACAAACTGAGAACATGTTAAATACTGCAAATAAACTTGTTCATTTTGGTTGGAAAAAAGAAGCGATCCCAATTACAAAAACAAAAAAAACAATAATTGCAAGGTTTTTTGATATTTTGTTTGATTAATTGTTGTTATTTTTAGAAACATTAGTTGTTTTAAGGTTTACACACTTAATAAGTATAAAAGCTTATGTTTAATCATTTTCAACATACTATTGGAAGCCCACTAGGCTTTGAAGGTATAGCTCTACATTCAGGACAAAATGTGAAAGTTAAACTTCTGCCAGCGCATCAAGATGCTGGAATTGTTTTTAAAAGAATAGATTTAAAAACACATAATATAATTAAAGCAAATTATAAAAATGTATCATCCGCAACTCTTTGTACTACACTTGAGAATGAGTTTAAAATTAAAGTATCAACTGTTGAACATTTACTAGCCGCTTTGTATATTAAGGGTGTCGATAATGTTATAATAGAGATGGATGGAGACGAAGTTCCAATCATGGATGGTTCATCTAAGGATTTTCTTGACGCTTTAAGTAAAATTGAAATGAAATCTTTAAAAATAAAAAAAAAATATATAAAAATCTTAGAAAATTTTTCTTTTAGTGATAACGAAAAAACAATTAACATTGAGCCAAGCGACTCTTTTAAAGTTGATTTTGAATTAAATTATAAGAATAAAATAATTGGCAATCAAAGAAATTTCATAGATTTCGCTAAAGACTCTTTAGATGAGGTAACAAGTTCTAGAACATTTTGTTTGTATGAGGACATAGAACATATAAAAAAACTTGGATTAGCTAAAGGGGGATCGCTAGAAAACGCAGTGGTTGTAGATCACGAAAAAGTTTTAAATAAAGGGGGACTAAGAAATGCAAATGAATTTGTAAATCATAAAATCTTAGATCTTGCTGGAGACTTTATCTTATCAGGTTATAGTTTTTTAGGACATGTGAAATGTATTAAGGGAGGACATCATTTGTCTAATTTGTTCTTGAGAGATTTACTTAATAAAAATTCTAATAAGTTTGAAATTATCGAGTTTGAAAATAACAAAAAAACAACAATCACTTCTGAGAATTACCCTTCTCAAATTGCAGTAAACGCCTAAACTGTATTAATAAAATTTACCATTTACGATAAATTTGTTATTAAGATGTTAAATGTTCATACGTATAATTTTCTTTTTAATCTTAATAATTTTTACATCTTGTTCTAAAGATGCACCAATTTATGAGGCACCTAAAAATATTAATGCATTTAATGTTTACAAAGAGGGCTTAGCGGCTTTTGAAGATAATGAATTATTCTTCGCGAGTAAAAAATTCTCAGAAGCGGAGCTGAATTTTGAAAATATAGATTATGCTGCCAAATCTGCAATTATGGCTAGCTTCTCTTTATATGGAATTAATTTTTATGATGAAGCAAAAGAAAATCTAGAGAGATATTTAACAAAGTATCCAGCCGATAAAAACGTAATCTATGCTCATTACCTTATAGCCTTAATTCATTATGAACAAATTAGTGATGAGACAAAAGATTTGCTTCCTTTAATCGAAGCAAAAAAGAAAATTGAATTTTTTTTAAAAAAATATCCTAAAACAGAATATGCAACTGATTTGAGGTTTAAAAAAGAATTAATAGAAAGTCAGTTTGCAGCAAAAGAATTGTATTTAGCAAAATATTACATCTCTGTTCAAAAATGGATACCCGCAATAAATAGATTAAAAATAATTTTAGAAAAACATAGTGAAACAATATTTATTGAAGAAGCATTGCATCGTTTAGTAGAAATACATTATCACATAGGACTTGTAGAAGAGGCACAAAAATATGCTAATATTCTTGGGTACAATTATAATTCCAGTGAATGGTACCAACAATCTTTTAAAGTGTTTAATAAAAATTATAAAATTTCAAAAAATTTAGAAAACAAAAACAACAAAAAAAGTAAAAGTTTTTTAACAAGAATTATAAATTTGATAAAATAATTTTTAATGAAAATTGATAAAAAAATTGTCTTAAAACATAAAAAAATAATAGAAATTATAAAAAAAAATAATAAATTATACTTTCTTAATGATTCACCTCAAATATCAGACGCAGAATATGATAATTATAAAAAAGAGGCGATCAAACTTGAAAACCAGTATGAATATCTCAAAAAAGACGAAAGCATAGATAAAATAATAGGAGCAAAACCTTCTAATAAATTTAAAAAGATTAAACATCTTAAGCCAATGCTTTCCCTAGCAAACGCTTTTAATATTGAAGACATTGATAATTTTATAAAAAAAATTAAAAATTTTTTAAAAAATGATAACTCTGACTTAGAATTATTTTCTGAACCAAAAATTGACGGAATTTCTGCGACACTTATTTATGAAAAAGGACTTTTAGTTAGGGGTTTATCCAGAGGAGACGGTTCAATTGGTGAAGATATTTTGGAGAACATAAAAACTATTGACACTATTCCAAAAAAAATTTTATCTAGTGATGTTCCTAATTTATTAGAAATTCGCTGTGAAATTTATATAAGTAAAAAAGATTTTAAAAAAATCAGTGATAAATTTGCAAATCCCAGAAATGCGGCAGGGGGTTCTTTAAGGCAAAAGGATCCAAATGAAACTTCAAAAATCCCATTAAAATATTTTGCATATGGTTTTGGTGTTATAGAGCCAATGATATTTAAAACTCAGTCTGAATTTATAGAAAAAATTAAAAAATGGAATTTTACAACTAATTCTTCAGTTAAAATTATAAAAAACCTAAAAGACCTACAAAAAGATTATGAAAATATAGATCAAAGCAGAGCGAGCTTAGATTATGATATCGATGGCATTGTTTATAAAGTAAATAATCTAAACTTACAAAAAAGGTTAGGAAACACATCGAATTCTCCAAGATGGGCAATTGCTTATAAATTCTCTGCAGAAAAAGCAGTTACTAAGATTAAAGATATAATTATTCAAGTTGGCAGAACGGGTGCTATTACTCCTGTTGCAAAAGTACAGCCAGTCACAGTAGGTGGAGTAGTAATTTCAAATGCAACATTACATAATGAGGACGAAATAGAGAGAAAAGATATCAGAATTGGAGACACAATTAAGATTCAAAGAGCCGGTGATGTAATTCCACAGGTCGTATCTGTAGATATTTCAAAAAGAAATTCTAAGAGTAAAAAATATATATTCCCAAAAACTTGTTTATGTGGAGCAAAAACAAAAAAAGAATTTAGTAAAAGCACAAAAAAAGTTGATGCCGTTAGAAGATGTCAAAAAGGATATGATTGTAAATTCATAGCTAAAGAAAAACTTAAACATATAGTTTCTAAAGAGGCATTAAATGTAGATGGATTAGGAAAAAAAGTCGTCGATAAATTTTGGGATATAAATTTAATTAAAGAACCTTCGGATATTTTTAAATTAGATTATGATAAAATTAAAAATTTGGAAGGTTGGGGAGAGCTATCTATTGATAATTTAAAAAAATCTATTAACCATGCTCGAAAAATTAGCTTAGATAAATTTATATTTTCAATTGGCATCAGGCATATAGGACAAGAAAATGCTAAAATTATTGCAAGTTATTTTTTTTCAATTAAAGAATTTAAGAAATTCTTACGATTAAATAATAAAGATAAGGTTTTTAATAATTTACTTGAACTAGATGGTATCGGTGACACACAAATAAATTCTTTAAACAATTTCTTATCCAACAAAACTAATATTAAAATCACGGAGGATCTTATTAATGAATTAGAAATTTTAGAATATGAGAGTAAGTCAAAAAATGGGATATTTTCAAACAAAAAACTAATGTTTACCGGAACATTTCAGAATATGAGTAGGTCTGAAGCTAAATCTATAGCAGAAAATAATGGAGGGAAAGTATTAGGGTCAATATCAAAAAAATTAGATTACTTGATAGTGGGTGAAACTAAACCAACTAGAAAAAAAATAGATCAAGCTAGGGAATTGAAGGTAAATATAATTACGGAGAAAGAATGGAATGAGTTACTAATAAAAAGTTGAACAAGCTCTTTTAAGATCTTTTACTTCATTTTTTGTCATGAATTTATTTATGCTTTTATAAACTTTACTGTGATACTGATTTAACCATTTCCTCTCATCTTTATTAAGTAAATTTCTATTTATTAACTCTTTCTCAATCGGCACCAATGTTAAATTTTCAAAAATTCTTTTTCGTTTTGTTTTTTTGACATAAATTAAATTTTCAATCCTAATACCAAAATTATTTTTTTCATAATATCCAGGCTCATTAGACACCACCATACCATTCTGAAATTTAATTTTATTGTTATTGGAAATAGCATGCGGTCCCTCGTGAACATTCAAAAAATATCCAACTCCATGACCGGTACCATGCGCATAGTTTAAACCAACTTGTTTTAAATATTTTCTTGCCACTTTATCTATTTGTGAACCTGTAGAATTTTTTTTCAGTTTATAGCTTGAAACAGCAATATGCCCTTTGAGCACTCTTGTAAAAATATCTTTTACTCTTTTGTTCGAATTTTCCAGTGATATTGTCCTCGTAACATCTGTTGTTCCAAATTCATATTGCCCTCCAGAGTCAACCAAATAGATATCCCCTTTTTTTAATTTTCTATTAGTTTTTTTATTTGGTTTGTAATGAATAATAGCTCCATTCGGACCAGAGCTTGAAATTGTTGGAAAACTTGAAAACTTAAATTTTTTATTAATTTTTCTAAAGTTAAATAATTTTTTTGAAGCGCTTATCTCAGTTACTTTCTTTTTGTAATAGTTTTTTTTAAGCCAAAATAAAAATCTTGTTAATGCAGCACCATCGTATAAATGTGCATTTTTAATGTTTTCAATTTCTTTTCTATTTTTTAGAGCTTTTAAATAATAAATAGGATCTTGTGACTTTAAAATTTTATTATTTTTAGAAATAATATTTTCGTAACTGCGAGAACATGTATTTTTATCTATTAAAAACTTTTTTTTACTTATATTTGAAATTATCTTTTTCAATGATTCTTTTTCCAAAAATTCTGTATTTTTAAAATTTTTTCTGAAAGATGGAGATATTTTACTAGTATCACAAAAAAATTTAATTTTATTATCTTGGCTAATTAAAACATGGCTATAAGGAACAGGAGTATATTCCGAATCATTTCCTCTAATGTTAAATAGCCAGGCAATATTTTCACTTGCTGTAATTAATTGAAAATTTGCTTTTTCTTTTTTAAGGTTAATAATAACTTTTTTAATTTTTGAATTATGATTTTCACCGACAGATTTATTTGGCAATTTGTAAAATTTACTTTTATTTTGATCCATTTTTCTTTTCCAAATAATGTCAATTAAATTATTTTCCAGTGGTTTAAATTTGCAATTATTTTTACCAAAAAAAATATTTAATGATCTTTTAGTAAATAAATTAGGATCAAACCCTATTGACAAATTTTCTTTTTTTAAAATGTCATTGGGCATTTCTTTTGGAAATGTCATAACTTTAAAATATCTACCACTTTGAATTTTCGCTTGTAGTGTATACCTTCCGTCTACAAACAAGTAATTTTTATTTTTAAGTATAAGCGCAAATCCATACGATCCTGAAAAATCAGAAATGTACTTTAGTCTATCATTGTAATTAGGAATATATTCACCAAAATATTCATCATTTTTTGGAATTAAATAACCGTCGATTTTAACCTTTTTAAATATTTGCTTTAATTTTTTTATTTTTTCCATTTTAGTAATTTATTTTTCCTATATCTATCCCAGCCTGGACTTCGATATTCGTTATCAAATTCAATTGTATTATCTTGATTAAATTCAAAATCTTCTGTTTCATTTAAACCTGTCTCATTTTTTTCAACACTTTCATCAGGAATTTCATTTACAAACCTAGATGGCAGAGTATCCATCCAGTCTCCATGATAAGCTCTTTTCATGGCAAAAGATAAATAAGCTTCTTTTTTTGCTCTAGTGATACCAACGTATGCTAGCCTTCGTTCCTCCTCTAAGGCAAAATCTCCTTTTTCCTCTAATGATTTTTGATGAGGAAATAAGCCCTCCTCCCAACCTGGAAGAAATACAACATCAAATTCCAAACCCTTCGCCGCATGCATTGTCATCAAGTTAATTTTTGCACCATCCCATTCCTGATCTATTGATGTCGCCAATGCAACATGTTCCAAAAAACTTTGTAAATTATCATAATCCTGCATTGCTCTTAATAATTCTTTTAAATTTTCTAATCTATTTTCATTTTCAAGATCTTTTTTATTTTTCAACATTGAAGAATATCCAGACTCGTCCAATACTAATTTTAATAAATCAAAATGTTTCATCTTTAAAGAGTCCTTTCGCCATTTATTTATCATGTTAATCAATTGACTTAATACAGTTTTGATTTTTGGTTTTAACTTTCCATTCTCAATAATCTTTAAAATTGAGTCTTCTAAACAAAGCTTTTCTTTTTTACCAAGAGTATAAATTTGATTCAAAGTGCTTTCTCCTACTCCTTTCTTAGGAGCGCCAATAACTCTTTCTAATGCTAAGTCGTCATATTTTTGATTAATAATTCTTAAATAAGAAACTGCATCTTTAATTTCTGCTCTCTCATAAAACTTGATGCCTCCTAGAACACGATAGGCAATTCCAATTTGTAAAAATCTTTCTTCAAATTCTCTAGTTTGATAAATAGCTCTTACCAAAATTGAGACATCATTAAGAGAATATTTTTTTTTAATTTTTTTCTCTATGATATCACTGACACCTTGAGCTTCATCTTTTCCAGTTCTATAACAATTTAGTTTTACCAATTCACCTTTATTTGCTGATGACCACAATTTTTTTCCTACTCTATTTGAATTATTCGCAATTAAATTAGATGCAGTTTCCAAAATATTTTTTGTAGATCTATAATTTTGTTCTAATTTAAATACTTTGCAATTTTTATATATCTGATCAAAAGTTAGAAAGTTTTTAATTTCTGCTCCTCTCCAACTATAAATTGACTGGTCATCATCACCGACACAGCAAATATTCTCATTATCATTTACTAACAAATTCAGCCATTTATTTTGAATGAAGTTTGTATCTTGAAATTCATCAACTAAAATATATTTAAAGTTTTTTTTATATATTTGTTGAATATCTTTATGTTCTTCAAATAATTTTACACAAAATAATATTAAATCACCAAAGTCAAACGCATTTAAATCCTTAGTTTTATTTTGATATATTTCATAAACTTTTAATATTGATTTGATAATTGAACCAGTTTTTTTTAATTGCACATCTTTTGGTAAAAGACCTTTATTTTTCCATTGGTCTATATGATACAATATTAGTTGAGGAGAAAATTTCTTAGCATCCAAATCTTCTCCTTTTACAATATTGCGAATTAATTTTTTTTGATCATCCGTGTCTAAAATTGTGAAATTACTTTTGTAGCCCAGTGCTTCAGCATGTCTTCTTAAAAATTTAACACTAATAGAGTGAAATGTTCCTAACCAGGGTATAGCATTAGAACTTCCTTTAATATATTGCATCACCCTGTTTTGCATTTCTTTTGCAGCCTTATTTGTAAAAGTCACACATAATATTTGATTAGGCCAAGCTTTTTTTTGATTTATTATATGAATAAGTCTTGTAGTTAAAACTCTAGTTTTTCCAGAGCCTGCACCAGCTACAATTAAATTTGGCCCTTCAGTGCTGAGTACAGCTTCCTTTTGTTCTTTGTTAAGGTTTTCAATTAAATTATCTATGTTATTCATAAGAGGGAAATTTCATTTATATACTAGTTATAAAAATAAAAAAAATGATAAATAAATTTTTTAAAACAATTCACAATAAGTATTATAAA
>MDSV01201981.1_pt1 | contig 10343 bp, 9 predicted proteins | sample 810851 | NCBI WGS metagenome assembly MDSV01 (sample SAMN05326640, study PRJNA326480) | marine metagenome | isolation source: seawater | place: Atlantic Ocean: North East | collected 2012
AGGTTAAATTAGTTTTATGAATATATATTCAATTTTTATTAAATCTATTGAGATTTACTCTTTCAAACTCAGATTAGTTATTATTTCATAATATGAAAGCAGTAGTTGTTGGTTTTGGAAAGATGGGTATGTTACATACCGCCCTTCTAAATGCGCATCCAGAAGCTGATGTCGTAGCTATCATTGATAATGAGGAAAAAATATTAAATTTTTTCAGGAAGTTAAATAATAGTATAAAAACTTTTAAATCTGTTGATAAGCTTATTACTGAAGTGGAATTTGATTGTGTAGTGATTACTACTCCGCATTATTTACATCTTCCAGTATTGGAGAGTTTTAATTCTAAGAAAGCTCACTATTTTATCGAAAAACCGCTTGCTCATAATTATAATACTATTAGCTCATATAACATTAGCCAACAGGATATAGGAAATACTATTGTCGGATACTGTATGAGGTATCAACCTGTTTTTAGTCAAGTTAAAAAGATTTTAGTTAAAGGTAGTATTGGAACCGTAAGATCATTCAATAGCAAGCATTTTATCGCCTCTGTTACTAAAAAAATTTCTGGTTGGAGAACTGATATTGAAAAATCAGGAGGAGGAGCATTGATAACAAATGGAAGCCATTTAATTGATCTTTTATATTGGTACTTTGGCTTACCAAATGGAGCTTTTGGCAAAAGTCATTTTAAATTTAATAAAAATATTGAAGATTCTTTTTTTGGTAATTTAATTTATGATAATGGTTTAATAGGTAGTCTAGAAATCGATTGGTCTAGGAGCATATATAGAATCCCGTATACTTCAATTGAAATAAACGGAGATTATGGTTCCATAATTGTTGATGATGATGGAGCAGAATTAATTATTGACTCTGATAATAGTCCAATGAAAGAAGGAAGGTATTATTATAGTTCAACAGATTTATATGAAGGTAATTATTTTGATATTGCTGGTGGATATTATAGCAAACAAACAGAAGCGTTTATAAACTTTGTAAAAACCAATGAAAAAGGTGATTTGTCAGATTATAGACAATCTCTAGGAGTTCAACTAATTATAGATTCTTTATACCGGTCGAATAAAGCAGAATGCAAAATTATTAATATCTCCAATCTTAAATGAATAAAATAATTTTAGGTCATAATCCATTGTTTGGAATTAATCATAATTCTCAAAAAGAGGGGATGCGTAAGGCATTGTATTACAGAGATATTTCAAATCTTAAGAATTTTCTATTTTTAGCTAAAGAATGTGGATACGACAACATAATGGTTTCTACTCATCCTGGGGCGTTGAAATTATTAAATGAAATTAGAAATTCAGAAATTAGTAAAAATTTAAAAATCTATCCTATACTACCTTACATGCAGAAGTATGTTAGAGCTTCTAATGAAGCTGGTATATTAAAAATGGTAATGAATCTCTTAAATAATTCTGGTGCAATTAAGGGATTGACTCTTATCGCTAAAGCAGGATTATCTGGTGTGTTTAGCAATATTGACCAATTAATTAGAAGTGCCTTACAAATTGAGTTTGATAATTTTAAAAAATTCAAATGCGAAAGAGTTTTTCTTCATAATGCCTTAACAGATCTCGCTATTGGATTAGATATGAAAAGGCCTATAGAGATATTTCTTGACTTTGTAAATCATGAATTAGGAACAAAAGCTGGATTTGGTACTCTTAATTTGCCATACGCCATTAAGAAATTCAATGAATGGGGATTAAATGACCAATACTTTATGGCTCCATTTAATAAAAATGGACATCAAATGAATCCTAGTTTAAAAGATAATGTTAATTCTTTAAAAGCTAACAAAAATATTAAAGTTTTAGCAATGTCAACATTAGCATCAGGTACGATTAGTGTTGATGAGGCATTTTCATTTTTAAAAACAATTAATAATATAGACTCAGTAGTCGTGGGAATTTCCAATCCTAAACATTTATTATCTACCATGGAATCTTTTAAAAAAATAAAATAAATGTGTTTTTGATAAAAAAAATTAAAGAAGCTTTAAAAGAGCCTTATGTTGAATATGAGGATGTTGAAGATGATAATATTCTTATCATTCAAAAAAACCTTTTAAAAAATAAAAAATTAACAAAGAAAGTATTTAGTAACTATTATTTTAAATGTATGGAAATAAATGAAACCTGTTTTTCAGGGGAAGGTGATGTAATTGAACTAGGGTCTGGTACTAGTTTCATAAAAGATTATTTTCCTGATGTAATTACATCAGACACTAGACAACATAATAGTATAGATCTAGTTTTAGATTCACAAAAAATGAATTTAGAAGAGAAGTCTGTTCGTGCTTTTATCGGAATAAATTGTTTCCATCATTTTTCTAATCCTAGATTGTTTTTTAAAGAGCTTGATAGAGTATTAATTAGTAATGGCGGTTGTGTATTAATTGAACCTTTTTATGGGACTTTAGCAAAATTTTTGTTTAATCATTTGCATGAAACTGAATATTTTGATACAAATCAAACCGATTGGGAGCAGGATTCAAAAAATATGGCAAATGCAAATCAAGCATTATCATATATTATTTTCAAGCGAGATAGAGTCATTTTTGAGAATGAAAATCCTAATTTAAATATCATACATAATGAAAGAATAAATGATTCTTTCTCTCACATATTTTCTGGAGGTATAAATTATAAACAATTAGTCCCAGGTCCTTTGATAGTTATTCCAAAGATATTGGATTATTTATCTAAGCCCTTTAGTAAATGGTTATCATTGCACCAAATCATTGTTTTAAAAAAGAAAAATTAGGATAATAATTTTGATATTAATTGATTTATTAAAAAAACCAGTTTTTATAAAACCTAATTGGGAAAAGATTTATTGTAAGTTTCCTGTTCATATTATTCAATGTAACTAACAAATTAAAATATATCAATTATAAAGAAAGAAAAATCTGTGGAAAATATTTTACATTTAGATAATATCGAAGATATAACAAATCGCATACATCAAATTAGGGAATCTGTTCACAAAAATGGATGGGCTATTATTAGAGGTTTGAATGAAAAATCAGAAGTTAAAAAACTAGTCGAATACATTAAAAGAAAACACAATATTGAAAATGAAGTAAAGGTTTCTGGGAATTATAAGAGAAACTCATCTGATTTTCAGAGGTTTGACGTAGGCGAGTTTGATGCATCTAGTAGATTAAACCGGTATTTTATGTTCTTCCCATGGAATAATGACAAAATATTTGAATCAATAAACAAAAAGCAAATATCTATTTTACGTGCCCTTTCAAATAAGGGTAGTACTTATGGAGATATAGGTAGCAAAGAAAATTATAATAAAAATAGGTTTATAATGAGTTACGTCATACAGTATCCCACTGGTGGAGGATTTATGTCAACTCATCGGGAGTACAATCAGGAAGATGTTGATGATAGATCACATGTTGTTTATCTTGCTTTAACTGAAAAAAATATCGATTTTGAAAGCGGTGGTGCTTTTGTTTTTAAAGGGGAAAAAAAATGTTTGATTGAAGATCACATTGAATTGGCAGATATGGTTATATATCGAGGAGATTATTACCATGGTGTGGAATCAATAGATAGAGAAAAACATTTAAATTTAAATCAAATATGTGGAAGAATGATATTAACAACAGTTTTTAAATACTTCCAGGATTAGTTATAAATAAATATAAAATAAGAAGAGCAAATATTGATGATTATAACAAATTATCAGAATTTTATTCTATAATCTATGGTTCTAAAAGCACATTTATAAATCATAGGTTTTTAAAATATTATTTATATAATGGTCATTCAATTAATAGCTTCGTTGCCCTCTATAATAAAGATATAGTCGCTAGTTACTCTTTCATAAAGTCTGAGATTCAAATTTCAGGTAAAAAATATCCAATAAGATGGGGAGTTAACGCGGCCACGTTACCAAAATTCAGAAAACAAGGATTAGGTAAAGATTGCTATTTAAATGCTAGAGATACTGATGGAGTTTTTGGTGTTTATGGATTTACAAAAAATGTTAGTGAGTTTTATAAAAATGAAGGATTTAATCTTTTTGAAATTTTAGGACAAAAGTATGTTCGAGTTATCAATTCAGACTACATAAAATTTATAGAATACTGGAAATCGAATTTTTTGAATCACACATATAAAAAAAGCTTTTTAATCTTTGATGAGAATAATTTTGATAATGAATTATCTAATAAAAAAAAGCCAGAAAATTTTAGTTTAAACGATTTAAATACCTCTATCAGAGATGAGACCTTTTTGAAATGGAAGTTTAACAATTTTCGGACCGATAATTACGAGAGATATAAAATAAATACTCAAGATAAAGTTTCACACATTATTACTAAAAGAATAAGGCTTGCCCCTACCCATTATCATGCAACAAAAATCATTGATATATATGGAGAAATGAAAGATCTGAAAACTATATTTAAATCAATTTTAGAAATATGTAGTGAAAGAGGAGATGTTTATATAGACTACTGTTGTAATGGAGGCGTCTATGAAACACTTTTCAAATACTTTTCATTTCATAAATTATCTGATAAAGAAACTAACAGTTTTCCCGAGTTAGTTAATCCTTTGGCTCTTAGAGAAAACCAATATCGGATTGCATTTTTTAGTAACACAGTTCCGGAAAGAGTTATGACGATGAATCATGAAAATAGTTATTTTACAAGGCTTGACTCTGACAGAGAAAGAATATCAGTGATTTGAAACTAATAACAAATCCATTGATAGTAATGATAATTAAAAATGACTCAGAATTTATATATTGTTTAAATTATGGATTATCAGAAAATATTTTTTACAAGCTTGGTTTTATGAAAAAAATAAAGGATTAGATGTAATTCCAAATTATTTTCAGCCATTAAAAAAAGAAAATAACGAAGTTTTATTTGCCTGCAAATTAGATTATGAATATCGTATTTTTAAAGGTAATAGTAACCAAGATAGACCATACGTGATATAAGGACCAATGAATAATCTGATAACCATAATAATGTATCATTATGTTAGAGATCTTAAGAATAGTAATTATCCCAATATTAAAGGTTTAGATACTAGCTTGTTTCATGATCAAATAAAGTACTTATTAAAACATTATAATATCATTTCAATAGAAGAATTGATATATAAAATAAACAATAAAGAACCCTTAAATGAAAAATCTGTTCTACTAACATTTGATGATGGTTATTCAGATCATTTTCAAAATGTTTTTCCAATATTGCAAAAATATAATATTCAAGGGGCTTTTTATCCTCCTGCAAAGACAATAGAAAAACATGTGATCCTAGATGTTAATAAAATTCATTTCATCTTAGCAGCGCAAAACGATACATCTTTAATAATAGATGTAATCAAAAATGAGATAGAAAAATATAAGGAAGAATTTAATTTATTAGGTTTTTTTGAATACTACAAAAAGCTTGCTCATAAAAGTCGTTGGGACAATGAAGATGTCATGTTTATTAAGAGGATACTTCAAGTTGAACTTGATGAATCATTGAGAAAAATTATTATTGATTTATTGTTTCAGAAGTTTGTTAGCAGAGATGAAAAATCTTTTTCTAAAGAGCTATATATGAGTTCTGAAGAATTAAAATACATGTCTAATTCTGGTATGCATATTGGTTCTCATGGTTATAATCATTTTTGGTTTGCTTCCCTTGATGAAGATTCTCAAAGAGATGAAATAGATAAAGCACTATGTTTTTTAAAAAGAATTAATGGAACTACACAAAATTGGACAATGTGCTATCCCTATGGCTCTTTTAATAATTTGACTCTGAAGATATTAAAAGATAAAAACTGCTCAATTGGCCTAACAGCTGAGGTAAATGTTGCAGACATAAATAAGGATAACCATCTAACTCTACCTAGACTCGATACTAATGATATACCAAAAAATCAATATTCTGAGCCAAACCATTGGTTTGAAATTGGATAAAACAAATTTTTTGACTTTTCAAAATTTGAGAGTTATCAAACTATGTATTTAAATAAGAATTGAGAAAAAATAAAAACATCTAAAAGTTTTGATTATTATTGATTTATCTAGCCCCAAAGATGAAAACAAATCATCTTTAAAAAATCTAAATATTAAAAATTCAGTTATTTATTGTTTTAATGATAAAAAAAGTACTTATCAAAAAAAATATAGAAGAATAAGAATTCACCCTATTGACATCGTTGATAAAAACTTTCACTTTGATATGGTTAAATCTTTGCACGAGCAACTTTATAATTGGGCAAATGAAACTGAAATCGATAATGAAAATATTTTTAAATTTTTAAATTATAAAGATATTCCCTCAACATATTGGTTACTGGATAACTGGCAATTATTCATAACTATTCTAGATTACTATAAGATTACATTTCTTATAAAGGAGATAATTGACAATAATATTGAAGAAGAAATAACTATAATATGCTCAAGCAAATATAAAAATTTCATTGATAATAATTACAAAAATAATAGAAATTTTTTAATTATCAATTCGAGTTTTTCTAAAAATATTATCAATTACATTAAATATATTTTTACGAAATCATCAATTTTTTTTTGGGGATTATTAATCTTTATAGGGCTTCCTATTTTTTCATTTGTTAGAAAATTTTATTATCTGCTAATTAAGGAAGGTAAGGTTAATATTAAAAATAATGAATATGCTATTTTTTCTCCTGCGTTTCATTATCATAATGATAGTAAAAATAATTTTTATGATAAGATAATGGATCCTTGGCAACAGTTTTTAAAAGATAACGATTTATCTTATTTTTATCTTGATTTTATAGACTTTTCTGGGTCTAATGTCAGAGCACTTAGACTTAAAACCAAAAACGATAATAATTATTTACCTTTAGATTATTTTTTCAATTTTAAATTACTAATCCGCTATTTAAAAGGATCATTTTTTAATTTTATAAAAATAAAAAAAGTATTATCAAAATTAAAAGAATTAGAATTTTTAGAAGGCAACAATCCTTTACATATAGAAAACGAAATTAGAAGATGTATATATATCACACCTTTTATAACGGCATACTATGAAGCATTATTTTCAAAGTTTTTAAAATCTTCTAATGTTAAAAAAATTATTATGTGTTCTGAAGCAGGGATAATCGGTAGGATTTTCAATCCTATAGGCCAAAAATATGGAACTGAGTTAATTGGTATTCAGCATGGAGTATTAGGAAATGCTAGTTTTCCATATTTCCACATAGAAAAACATATTAATAAAAAAGATTATACAAATTCTAATCGTTCATCAAAATTATTTACGCTTCCCAATAAAACAGTCGTCTGGTCTGAAAAGGCTAAATCAGACTTAATTTTGAGAGGTAAATATCCTAATAATAGTTTAATTGTAATAGGGAAAATGAATAATGGTAAAAATAAAAAAAACACTCTAGGTGAGATAGAAAAACTTAAGAGATTACATAATATTCCTGTTGATAAAAAAATTATACTACTAGCTATGAGAACTGGCGGAAAAGGATTAAACAAAGAATTTGATTTAAAGTGCCTAAATATGGTTTACCCATTTTCAAAAATAGAAAATGATTTTTTCATTTTATCTAAACTTCATCCTTTAGAAGAGTTTATATTATACAATAAAGTTAAGAAAAACTTGAGTATATCCGAAAATCAATTAAGTATTACAAAAAATATAAATATTAAAACTGCTATTTTAATTAGTGACATTGTAGTTTCTGTCAGATCCACGACAATTTTTGAGGCTATGGAGTATAACAAGCCAATTATAATAATAAATCCTGACCATATATCTACCGATGCAAAAGATTGGTCAAAAACTGGAGCTGTATTTTATGCTACAAATCAAAATGAAATGAAGTCCATTCTCAAAAATATTCTTAATAATCCATTATCAAAAGAAATGATAAAGAACCAGGATAATTGTTTAAGAGATTTTTTAGGTGAAGATAAAATAAACAAAGCTAAAATAATGGAAGACTTACTTTTAATGTAAAATTTTTTAAGCGGTAATAGTATTCAAAAATTAAAATAATAGTTTGCTTATTATGTTTGGCTTAGCTTTTAAGTTAAATAAAAGTTGTTAATTACACCAAAAAGCAGATGAATTAAATGAATGATAAGAGAATAAAAATAATTGCTGAAATTGGCTTATCGCACGATGCTAGTTTAGGGAATGCACATGCATATATTGATGCTGTTTCAAAAACCGGTGTAGATGGAGTAAAATTTCAAACGCATATCGCTAACGCAGAATCAACTATAGATGAGCCATGGCGAGTAAAATTTAGTATTCAGGATGAATCTAGATATGAATATTGGAAGAGGATGGAGTTTTCTGAAGATCAATGGCTTGGATTAAAAAAGCATGCGGATCAAGTAGATTTGTTATTCCTTAGTACACCTTTTTCCATAGAGGCATTTGAGATGTTAAATAGAATTGGTGTTTATGCATGGAAAATAGCATCTGGTGAGATTACTAATTATCCTTTAATTCAGAAAGTAGCAAGCACCCTCCAGCCAGTATGGGTTTCTACAGGAATGAGTGGGGAAGAGGAGATTGATAAAGTTGTAAATACTTTAAAGGATTTTAATGCTGATCTTACAATCTTTCAATGCACTTCAAAATATCCGACCAATCCTGAGGAAATTGGTTTAAATATGATAAATAAATTTAAAGAGAAATATAATTGCGAAGTTGGTTTATCAGATCATTCTGGTACGATATATCCGTCTTTATCTGCAGCTACTCTAGGCGTTAATATTATTGAAGTCCATACGGTTTTTGATAAAGCCATGTTTGGTCCAGATGTTTCATCTTCAGTAACTATAAGTGAGTTATCCCAATTAGTTGAAGGCGTAAGATTCACTGAGAGAATGATGAGAAATCCTGTAAATAAAAATAATATAGAGACAGAAATGGATAAAATGAGAAATTTGTTTATGAAAAGGATTGTGACAAAAAAAAGTATTAGTAAAAATGAATTTTTCACTCAAGATAATTTGACTACAAAAAAGTCTAATTCTGGAATCCCTGCAATGGATTGGCCTTTAATAATTAATTCTAAATCAGAAAAAGATTTACCTGAGAATTATTTTTTAAAAAAAGAAGACATTAAAGAAAACATATAATTGAAGAAAAAAAGAAAAGTTTGTGTAGTAATAACTGCCAGAGCCAGTTATAGTAGAATAAAATCTGCAATGATAGCTATAAAAAATCACACAGACCTACAGCTGCAGGTAATAGTAACAGCATCAGCTTTGTTGGATAAATATGGTAGTATTGAAAAATATTTAAAGAATGATGGAATAAATGTGACCTCAAAAATATATATGGTCATTGAGGGTGAAAATTTAACATCGATGGCTAAAACTACTGGTACTGGAATAAATGAATTGGCTTCAATATTTGATAATATAAAACCAGATGTTGTTGTAACCGTCGCAGATAGGTATGAAACCATTGCTACTGCAATAACTGCTTCATTTATGCAAATACCGCTGGTTCATATTCAGGGAGGCGAGGTCACTGGGAATATTGATGAAAAAGTTAGACATGCTGTAACAAAATTGTCAGATTTTCATTTTGTTTCTACAAAACTTGCTAAAAATAGAGTAATTAAATTAGGTGAAAATGAATCAAAGGTATTTATTACTGGTTGTCCCTCAATAGATATTGCAGAATCTATTATGCAAAACGGTACATTGGATTTTGATCCAATTTCAAAATATGGTGGCGTTGGTCCAGATTTGTATGATATTAAAAATTATATTGTTGTTCTACAGCATCCTGTGACCGACGAGTACGAACTTTCGGGGAAGCAAATTTTAAATACTCTTAATGCAGTCTATGAGTCTGGTTATCCTTGTTTTTGGTTTTGGCCAAATATTGATGCAGGATCAAATAGTTTATCGAACTCAATAAGATCTTTTCGAGAAAATAATGAAATCAAAAATATTCATTTTTTCAAAAGCATGTCCCCAGAAGATTTTCTCAAATTGATATATAATAGTAAAATGATTGTTGGTAACTCTAGCGTAGCTATTAGAGAATGCTCTTATCTTGGAGTACCAGCAATAAATATTGGTTCAAGACAATCAGGAAGAGAATTTGCAGAAAATGTTATAAATGTTGATTATGATACTAATCAAATAAAAATAGGAATTAGAAAATTATGGAAAGCCAAAAATAGAAAAAGTTCTAATTTATATGGAAAATCAGGCGCAGGTGAAACGATTGCAGAATTACTTTCCAATCTTGAGTTAACAACTTTTAAAAAATTAACATTTTAAAATCATGAGTGCTCTTTTAGGTATAA